>Ga0209373_10001186_pt1 | contig 32676 bp, 23 predicted proteins | sample Higcelweek5metaG_FD_187173 | JGI IMG/M metagenome (GOLD analysis project Ga0209373, IMG submission 187173) | Freshwater pond sediment microbial communities from the University of Edinburgh, under environmental carbon perturbations - High... | ecosystem: Environmental > Aquatic > Freshwater >... | reverse complement strand
CACCTACTCCGATGCCGGCAACTTGGTTTCACAAATCCAAAGCGGTATACTGATCGCAAGTTACACGTACGACAGCCAGAACCGCATGACCGCGGCCACCACCTACGGTATCTCAGGCACCTTGACAGAAACCTATAACTACGACGCACTCGGGAACCGCATCGCCAAGACGACGGACGGAGTGAAGACGGAGTACGTGATCGACTATTCGACCGGATACGCGCAGGTACTGCGCGCGACGACCGATGCCGGCACGGTCTTATACACGCGCGGCTTCGAGCTTATTTCTCGAAAAGACGCAACCCGCGAGCTCTGGTATCTGACCGACGGTGGCGGAAGCGTCCGCTACCTGACCGATTCGACCGGATCCGTGACAGACAGCCTTGTTTTCGACGCTTTCGGCAATACCGTAAGCCGCGCCGGACAAACCGGCGACAGCTACGGATTCCAGGGCGAACAGCAGGACGCGACCGGACTGTACTACCTCCGTGCTAGGTATATGAACCCTGCCACCGGCAGCTTCACGCAGATGGACACGTACGGCGGGTCCCTTAGCGATCCGATGTCGCTTCACAAGTATCTTTTCGCGAACGCAAATCCGGTGAAATACAGGGATCCGAGCGGACATGCCGTGTCGCTGATAGAAGAGCAACTCTGCGTGGCGATTATCTCTGTTCTAGGAGCGGGGTACGAAGCAAATATCTACGCCGACAATTATTTCGATCAAGTGCATCAAGGAAAGAAGTTCGACTGGGGTGAATACACAGGAGGCTTATGGAATGCCGCGAAGCATGGAGTAGCCATCGCATTAGGCAGCATAATCTGTGTTATCATGGCCTCCATATTCACACTATCGGTTGTTTCATGGGTTCTTTTGGCGCTGATTATGGGCACGCTAGGATTACTGTCCTTGTCAGTAGCAAGTATTCTTGACTCCGCAAACAATTCTCAAGGGGCAGAGATCGCAAAATATATTGCAGAATTGAGTTTTGCTACAGGAGGCGCGTTTCTTGGCGCAGCGGGATCTGCGGCAGGAGCGTCGGCGGAGGGGAGTGGTATAAAACCTGAAAAATATAGCGATAAAGAAGCTAGACAATGGTATCTTTACAAGGAATCTCAAATACCCAACATGATAGATAACAACTTATCACTAGAAGAACAGGCAATACAAGCGTTTAATTTGAGAAATCAGTTTAGAACACAAGCTAGAGATTTAGTGTTAGATAGAGACCAAGCTGTGTTACTAGCCATAACAGAACCAAATCTTACATGGGAGCAAATTGTTCAAAAGCAAGTAAATGCAGGATTATCTGGTGATGACATTTACATAGCTATTATTGAAAGTTCACAACGCTCTAGAACAAGTGTAAATGTGTCGGTAGGACTAATATAGGAGGCCGAAAAATGAATATACGGCTGGTGAAATATATCAACAAACACGAAAGAGATCGAATTGAATTTCAATTCGTGAATTTTGACTATATTGATGGAAATGAGCTTGTTGCAAAACTGTTCGGCCAAAAATTTGAAATGATTATGGCGGAAAAAATTGATGGGATATGGTATAGCATCATAAAACTACGCAAAGGCCGTACCCAATATGATTTGATATGGCACGAGGATGTTGGTAATTATATTTATAGTGTACAACAAGACGATGATTCGATTATTACTCTGGAACACAGACTTGAGGTAATAGTGAACGAACTTAATATCTTGGTAAAGTAGGAGCTTTATAGCCGAATTAGACTTAATACTATTCCTGCGAGTAGCCTGACCGGAGAGACCGTAACCGAAGGCGCCGATATAACGGCAACAACCTACACCTACGATGCCAACTCCAACCGCATCGCCAAGACGACCGACGGCATGAAGACCGAATATGTGATCGACTATTCGACCGGCTACGCGCAGGTCCTCCGCGCGACGACCGATGCCGACACGATCTTCTACACACGTGGCTTCGAGCTTATTTCTCGAAAAGACGCGACCCGCGAGCTCTGGTATCTGACCGACGGCGGCGGAAGGGCCCTTGACGGGTTCTTCCTTTGCAGATAATATAACAGGTGTTAGGTAACGGATGTCATATTAATTTCACAGGAGAAAAGCATGCCGAAGAATACCTTTTTTACCCGGGATATGTTGCTGGATGCGGCTTTCGAAATTTTTCGCGAGGAAGGACTTGAAGCGGTCTCGGTTCGAAGAATTGCCGCGGTGACCGGCTCATCGACCGCCCCGATCTACTCTTGTTTCGCGAACGTCGAAGAGATGCGCGAAGCGCTGATACAGACCGCCTTTGAGAAACTTCTGCGCTGCACCGAGCGTGAGTACACGGAGAACCTCTTCCTCAACATCGGGATCGGCATGCTCGAGTTTGCCAGGGAGAACAAGGTCGTGTACCGGACGATTTTTCTGGCGGATGCACGCGGGAAGGCGATGTATGACAATCTTTTCGCGATTAACCGGACGCAAATGAAGAAGGAGAAGACGATGAAGATCTTCAGCGACGCGGAGATCGACACGATCCTCGAAAAATTGACGGTCTACACCTACGGGCTCTCAGCGATGATCTGTGCCGGGGTGATGGCGGAGACGTCGAACGAAGATTTGATTCGCGTATTGGGGCAGACAGGCAGAGACATCATCGGCGCGACGGCCTTTTTCGCGGGAAAATTCGAAGAATTTATGGCCATACAGGACGATACAGAAGGAGGTTCGTGTGAGAAGAATTGTCATTCTTAACGGAATCGCGGATGAGAGGTTCGCGGAATTTGAGACGGGACTGAATGAGGCGATCGCGGCGCGTGCCGGTGAGGCGGATGTCCGGAGCTTTCGCCTGCGGGATATGGATATCCGCTATTGTACCGGCTGCTGGTCTTGCTGGGTCAAGACGCCGGGGATCTGTATGCATAAGGATGCTATGCCGGAATTGTACCGGGAGATCATGGCGGCGGATCTCATCCTCTTCCTGTCGCCGTTGTCGATGGGGTTTATCAACTCTCTTACCAAAAAAACGTGTGATCGATTGATCCCGCTGGTACACCCGTACTTCGAGCTCGTCGACGGGGAGATGCACCATAAGAAACGCTATGAGAAATATCCGGAGATGGGGTTCATGCTCGTCGAGTCGGAGAATTCGGACGAGGACTATGAGAATATTCACGAGATCTTCCGCCGGCTGTCGATCAATCTGCGGACGACGCTCAAGATTGCCGGGCGGACCGGGACGTCAAGAGAGGAGGCCATTCATGCGATTTCTACTCTGTAACGGGTCGCCGCATGGCGAAAAGGGATCGACCGCCGGATACATCAAGGCGCTCGAGACAGGGATTCGAAGCACCGGCGCAATCGTTGAGAATGCTATCCTCGTGAAGGTCCGCGAGCAGGGGCAGTTTGCCGAAAAGGCCGCAACCGTCGACCTGCTAATCGTCGCGTTCCCTCTCTATACGGACGCGATGCCGGGAGTCACGATGGCCTTTTTCGAAGCATTGGAGCCCTATATCGGGCGGATGTCCAAGGTTCGGATTGGATTCATCGTCCAATCCGGATTTCCGGAGAAAAGTCACTCGAAGCCGGTCGAGAAGTATCTTGAGAGACTTGTCTCGATTCTCGGTCCGCAATATATAGGAACGGCGATCTTTGGAAGCGGAATGATGATGAACAGGAAGAGGGAGAAGCTCATCTCGAAGCTCGGTGCGTCGCTGGGATCAACGGGACATTTTGACGCGTCACTCCTGAAGCGGACCACTCCGATGGATCGTCTGGGGCTGTTCGCCAGAGTCGTTGTCCGGCTTATGGCGCACACCCCCCTATTGAATTTTTACTGGGACCAACAGCTCAAGGCCAATGGTGTCTATGAGAAGAGATTTGACCAGCCGTACGCGGCCAAGTGAGAAACAAACGGAGAAACAAACGCATGCTTTACTTCATCGCCGGATTCCTGGCTCTGGTGATCCTTGTCTTTGTCGTGGTGAAATCGATCGCTTTCGTAGTTCCCGTTTCGGGAGAGAATGGCATTGCGGTATTGGAGACAGTCGAGATCGGGGGCATCGATCAAACGATGCTCATTCGGGGCGAGAATGTCGACAATCCGATTCTCTTATATCTGCACAGCGGCCCGGGCACGACGGAGATGTCGGCTTTTCGTGCGAATCACGCGGAATTGGAGAAGTATTTTACTGTCGTGGTGTGGGAGCAGCGGGGAACCGGGAAATCTTACAGCAATGAACTTACCCCGGAGATGATGACGATCGACCGGATGGTGCAGGATACCGGCGAGGTGATGAAGTACCTTCTCGAAAAGTTGGACCAGCCTAAGCTCTTTCTTGTCGGGCATTCATGGGGATCGATGCTGGGCATCCTGGCGGTCCAGCAGTATCCGGAGTATATCTACGCGTATGCCGGCAGCGGACAGGAAATCTGTCCGGCCAGGGGTGAGAAGATCTCGTACGCGTATGCGCTGGAGAAGGCTAAGGAGTCCGGCGACGTACAGGCAGTGAAGGAGCTGAAGCAGATCTCGGCGACTTTCGAGTATCCCACGATTATAGGTAACCCGAACTGGTATCAGGAAGTGATTACGGAGCGCAAGTGGCTCGTCAAATTCGGCGGGGAGGCCGTGGGGAGAAGCGATGTCAGTTCAATCTATGTGATCCCCGGGATCCTGCCGTCCGAATATACCATTATGGATTTCGTTCATTTCGGGCAGGGAAGTCCGTTCTCGCTGCAGACGCTCTGGCCGCAGGTGATGGAAGTGAATCTGATGGAGTCCGCGGCGAGCCTGGAAGTTCCGGTTTTTTTCCTGCAGGGAAAATATGACTATAACACGCCTTCGTCATTGGTCGAGGAGTATTACGGCCTGCTGGATGCGCCGTACAAGGAGCTGATCTGGTTCGAGAACAGCGGGCATCATCCGATGTACGAGGAGGCGAAGCGCTATGACAGCGTCCTCATCGAGAAGCTGCTGCCGCTGGCGGAGGGAGATGCCGGGCAGGCGGAGTGAGTGGAAACGCGCTTGAACATTGCCAGGAAAGAATTGACTTCTTCATGATGAAATCGAACCATACACATGGTTCTTTTCATAGAATTAGTCATTCCGTGTGATTAATTCATAGTTATTAGATGTATAATAACTGTTAACAAATGAATCGCACGGAGGTTATGAATGAGAACCAATAAAGCTTCTTCCGGCATCCGTTCCATCAGCGTATTACTGACAGTTTCTCTTCTGTTGAGTTTGCTTTTTACGACATCATGCGCTAAAAAATCTTCAGAAATCACGTATAACGGGGAACAGTCCTATAGCTTTGAAAAGGAGATGTGGCTGGATACGCCATCCTTCCTCCGCGCTTTGAATGCAATAACAGGCGACCCCGATGCGACAGTTAATATCAACATTACGGATGCGTTCAATAGCGGAAGCGGTTATACATTTCTGTGGAATGAAGGGTCGGATGTTTATGTTTCTTCCATCGACTACGACGGAAATGCGATCGGCAGTAGCTGTGTTTCCAAGGGATTTTCGGGCGATCCGGTCAAGGCGTTTGCCTGTTCCGATGGCAGTCTGCTTGTTATTTTCATGGAGAGAAATTCAAAGGATTTGACCTATAAGTACTCGTATGTGCGAATCGATCAGACCGGGAAGGTGGTTCAGGATCAAACCGCGCTGCCAATTTCTGAGCAATTTCAGGCGATTTCATGGGATATGGATTCCAAGAACAATCTTTATATACTTGGAGATAATGACAAGCTTAAAGTTCAGAGTATTCTTTCCCTGTCGAGTTCGCTTGCATTTCGATATGAGATGAATTTACCCGAGGGAATGTATCCGACTTCATTGGCCGTTACAAGTCAGGACGGCCTCTATGTGTCGCTGTTTCGTGACAGCAATCAAGTCGAACTCGTTAAGGTGAATAAGGATTCCGGGAAAATCGATCAGAATCTGGTCTTCAAGGGACTTACCGGCACGGAGATACAGCTTTACGGCGTCCGCAATGGGGTATCCGACGGACTTGTTATAGATACGGGCGATAAGCTCGTGACGTTTGATCCGTCGAGCAACCGTCTTGCGATCTATTTGTCCTATGTGATGGAAGGAATCTCAAGAGTAGGGGGCGTTCCGGTTCTTTTCGCGAGTGGCAATACGATTCTTCTTCCCGGTTCGCTCGAAAATGCGGCGCAGGCAAATCCGGATATATCCGCAGGCCTCATACGCCTGGTCGGTACTAAGGCTTCCGGAGACCGGACAACTCTTACGGTCGGTGTTATGACGGCAGAGGATTCGGGCATGCTGGCGCAGAATGTTTACCTCTTCAATAACAGTCAGACCAAATACCGAATCGAGGTCAAGGCTTATATCGATACGACGGGAATAACCGATACCGAATCTTGGCAGAACGCGTTGAATGAGGGCCAGAAGCGCATGAAAGCGGATCTTCTGGGTGCCGATACGCCGGATCTGATCTGTCTCAGTCAGAAGGATGCCGGCGATTATGCGGAGCAGGGCATGCTTCTTGATCTGAATACCCTTATTGCAGGGGACTCTTCCTTCGATGAGTCGGACTATTTAACGAACATCTGGGAAGCTCAGGAGAATGACGGGCATCGGTATACGATTGCGCCGTTCTTCTCGATCAGCGGGATCATCGGTTCAGATGAAGTACTCGGGGATATTTCCGGATGGACGGTCGAAGAATTCGAAGCCGTTCTCGCGCGCGAAAAAGGCTGGCAGCACATCTTCTACGACGATGACCGGCAAACCATGTTTGGCAGACTGTACCCCGCCATTGCGGATTCTTATATCGATTTCAACTCCGATACCGGGGTCGCAGAATTCCATCCGGAGGAACTTCTCAAGTACTTTTCGCTGATCGAAAAGTACTCGAACGAATTGCAGGACGCAGATCAATCCGTTATGGAACAGACAAAGTCGGGAACCACTCTCTTCATGGATGCCGGTATTTCTACATTCGAGAATTATCCGAATCTGATGGAATTCTACAGCGGGAAAATAACCGGTACCGGCTATCCCGGGGCCGAGGCGGAAGGGCCGCTTATCAGCAGTACAGATTACTACGGCATTTCACAAAATTCTTCGCAGCGGGACGGCGCTTGGATGTTCCTGAAGTTTCTTCTGTCGGACACAGTGCAGGGCAACAGCGATCCGAGCGTGACACAGGGGATGCCCATTCAGGTACAGGCGTTTGACAACATGATCGAATGGGGCAGTGAACGATATGAAAACGGCACCAGCATAACGCTCGTGTTCCAGAGCAAGGCTGAAGTGGATGCAGTAATGCAGGAAATCGCAGAAGTCATGGCCGCCGCAGGATGCCTGTTGACGGACGTTCAAGCACCCGGTGAGAGGACGGAGATTACTCCCGAAGTGATACAGGATTTCAGGGATCTGATCGGAAAGGCAGCCCGGTATGAGAACGTGGATCAGGAGATGTATGAGATGATCCGCGAAGAATCCGAGTATTATTTTTCGGGCAGCAAGACAAAGGAAGAAGTTGAGGCGTTGATAGAGAACAGGGTGAAAGTGTATCTGGAGGAGAAGGGGTAGCGAAATAGGCAGATGGACGATATGTCGATTCCAAGCGGATAAAAGTCACCCGAATGGCCAATATATCGATTACAAGCGGATAAACTTTCGCAAATACATTGAAATGTCGATTCCAAGCGGATATACTTGCAGTGAGATGACGAGAAAGTGAAAGTCATGCGGATATAGCTTGGGAGGAGAAGAAATGGTTCTTCGAACGAAGGATTTGGAATGGCTCAAGGAATGGCGAGGCAATGAAGCGGTCAAGATCATAACCGGTGTTCGCCGATGCGGAAAATCCACCTTGCTCATGCAGTACAAAGATACGCTGATCTCAGATGGAGTCAAGGAATCCAATATTCTTTTCATGAACTTTGAGGACCTTGCGTATTTGACACTGCGGAAACCTTCTGAACTCGTCCGTTATATTATGGCGTTTTTCGAGAAGAAGGACGGACCTTTTTATCTTCTGATGGATGAAATTCAAATTGTAGAGAGATGGGAAGAAGTCATCAATTCCCTGCGGCTTGACCGGAGATTTGACATTGTGATCACGGGATCAAATGCCAGCCTTCTCGCTGCGGAACTGGCCACAAGACTGAGCGGTCGCTATGTTCAGCAAATGCTTTTGCCGTTTTCTTACTCCGAGGCGAGAATGGAGGAACCGAACCTGACGCTGGATCAATACATGCGATACGGCGGTTTCCCCGGTGTGGTGCGGTTGGATACCGAACGAAAAAAGCTGACGCAGCTCTCGGATCTTACCGACAGTATTTTGTTTCGTGACATCCTGCTGCGCGGCGATGTCGCAAATCCGATCGTCCTTCAGAATCTCAGCCGTTTCATTTTTGATACACTTGGGAATCTACTTTCGGTTCGAAAAATTACAAATACTTTGAACAGCCGAAGCGGTGAGAATACCCGGCAGGAAACGATCGCGAAGTATATAAAGCTTCTGGAAGACGCCTTCCTGATTTATCCGGTTCAACGTTATGATCTGCGCGGTAAGGCAATATTAACGAGGGAGCCTAAGTATTACGTAGTCGACACCGGTATTCGAACGGTTCTGACTTCGCCGGATTCTCAAAATCTGGGATCTGTACTGGAGAATCTGGTCTATTTGGAATTGCTTCGGCAAGGTTACCGTGTGTTTGTGGGGAGAATAGGCGAGACGGAAATCGATTTTATAACCGAAAAAGACGGAAGCCGCATGTATATTCAGGTGGCCCGATCGATTCTCGATGAGACTACGGCGGAGCGCGAGTTCCGGCCTCTAATGCTGGTAAACGATAATTATCCCAAATATATCATGACTCTGGATACGATTGATCTGAGCCGGTCCGGGATACGGCATCTTTCGGCGGAACGGTTTCTGGCAGGTACTGACACGTTTTGACAGTTTCCCCAAATCTCAACATCTCTTGCCAGATCGATTAACCGATGATATGATTGCATCTGATATTCCGGACGCCGCTTGCGGGGTGCCGCGCCTACAAAAATAGAGCGCGGAATGCACGGCGCATCCATCCATATAGTCTTATTTTCCACAAACCTGCAGCCGCAAGGGAAAAATGCCCTTTCCGGCTTTTGTGAATCAGCCCGGTGCGATTCCATGCAAGATTTCGGATACGATCGTCGGCCATATATGCCGTCCCGCATCCGGTTTCTCAAGGAATCCAAGACTTGACCGGGTGTTTTCGCCGTACGCCTTTTCTTGTGGCGCGTACCGGAAAATAGCAAATTTCTGCAGGAGGAAATTGTATGACACAAGACAAGTCACCGGTCGGCACGAAAGCCAAAGACACGAAAGCCAAAAGCACAAATTCCACGGACATGAAATCCACAGACACAACAGGAATGGACACGAAGAAGAAAGTCGGGCTGTTCGTTAAGAAGTACGCGAAGCGCTATTTCATTGACGCCCTCGGCTCCATGGTTTACGGACTTTTTGCCTCGCTTCTGATCGGCACCATTCTGAAAACGATTTTCGGGTTTATCACTATTGATGCTCTGCAGCCTTATTTCCAGCAAATCATCTATTGGACGAGCGCGGGATCACCCCTGGTCGGCGCCGCAATCGGCGTCGCGGTCGCGGTCGGTCTCAAGAGCAAGCCTTTGGCAGTCTATTCGGCGGCGGTGGTTGGCGGTATGGCATACCTGATGAATGCGTTTGACGTTGTCGCCGGCACGCCGATTAAGGGCGTAACGTCGGCCGGTCCGGTCGGCGCGATCATCGCGGTTATCGTTGCGGTGGAGATCGGTTCGTGGCTGTCCGGCAAGACTCCCTTTGATCTTCTGGTCGTTCCGGCTGGCTCTGTGCTTTCCGGCGCGGCCGTGGCGATCTTCGTGGGCCCTCCCGTCGGCGCCTTTATGGCCTGGCTCGGATCGGTCCTCATCAGTGCCACGCAGCTGTATCCTTTCCCGATGGGCATCGCGGTTTCACTTCTTGTAGGCACCTCGCTGGTCGCGCCGATCTCTTCGGCCGCGCTCTGTATCTCGATGGGTCTTAACGGTCTTGCGGCCGGCGCTGCGACGGCGGGCTGCTGCGCGCAGATGGTCGGATTTGCGGTCGCTTCTTTTCGCGAAAATAAATGGAACGGCCTCGTATCGCAGGGCCTCGGCACCGCGAAAATCCAGTTCCCGAACATCATGCGTCATCCGCGGATCCTGATCCCGACACTGGTCGCTTCCGCCGTGACCGGCCCTGTCTCGACGTGCCTCTTCAAAATGACGAATAATTTCCTCGGCGCCGGAATGGGCTCCTGCGGACTGGTCGGCCAGATCATGACGTACAAGGATATGGTTACCGATGGCGGCGCTTCGCCCTGGTACGTGCTTCTCGGAATTCTTGTCGTACAGTTTGTTCTTCCCGCCGCGATTGCTCTACTTGTATCCGAGATCATGCGGAAGAAGAGTTGGATCAAACCCGGAGAAATGGCCCTCATCAAGACCGGCGTCTGATACATCCTTTAAGAAGTAAATTATGCTATAATGGCAGTGTTCGAAAAGCACCGGAAGCCCTCCAATTTAGGAGATTCCGGCGCATTTTCGTGCCATTCCAAGCCTATTAGCGAAGTGTTCGAAGCCTATTAACCAAAGGAGACATAAAGTTCATGGATGTATGTGCTGTTGTTATGGCCGCAGGAGAAGGAAAAAGAATGCACTCGAAGCATTCAAAGGTGGTCCAGAAGGCCGCGGGAAAGCCGCTTGTCGTATGGGTCGCGGATGCGCTCCGGGAGGCAGGGGCGGAAGAGCAGGTATATATTGTTGGATATAAACAAGAGGAAGTACGTGCAGCTCTCGGCGAGAATGTCGCGTTCGTCCTTCAGGAACAGCAGCTCGGAACGGGTCACGCCGTCATGCAGGCCGCGCCTTTTCTCGAGGGAAGAAACGGCTGTACGATCGTGCTTCCCGGCGACGCGCCGATTATTACGCCCGAGACTTTGAGGGCCGCTGTCGAGCTTTTCGAGAAGGAAGGCTTTGGCGCCGTCGTTATTACGGCCGAAGCCCCGGACCCCAAGGGATATGGGCGTCTTGTCCGCGATGAGAACGGACATGTCGTGAAGATTGTCGAGGACCGCGACGCGACGGACGAAGAGAAGAAGATCCGCGAGATCAATTCTTCCATTTACTGTTTCCGTACGCCGCTCCTTCTGTCGGCACTCGGCCGCATCGGTTCCCAGAATGCCCAGAAGGAATATTATCTAACCGATACAATTGAGATCATCATTCGCGACGGCCACAAGGTCGGCGCTTATATCGCGGACTTCGACGAGATCCGGGGCGTCAACGACCGGATTGAGCTGGAAGTGACCGGCAAGATTCTGAACCGTCGCGTTTTACGGCGCCATATGCTGAACGGAGTCCAGATCATCGATTCCGACACGACATGGATCGATCCGCAGGTCGAGATCGGCCGCGACACCATTATCCGCCCGGGAACCGTTTTGAGTGGGAAGACCGTGATCGGTGAAGACTGTGTCATCGGACCGCAGTCGCGTCTTGAGGACGTGATTGTTGCGGACGGTTCGACGGTGATGAATTCCGTCGCCGTGAAGAGCTCGATCGGCAGGAACTGCCAGATCGGACCTTTCTGTCATCTGCGCCCGGATTCGATCCTGCATGACGGTGTTGTTCTCGGCGCCTTTGTGGAAATCAAGAATTCCATGATCGACGACGGCACGTGTGCCCGTCATCTGGCCTATATTGGCGACGCGCAGGTCGGCAAGGACGTACGGGTCGGCTGCGGCACCGTAACCTGCAACTACGACGGTCTCGACAAGACCTCCTGCATTATCGGAGACAACGTCTTTATCGGCGGCAACTCGAACCTGATCTCGCCGGTCACGCTGCATGACAATTCCTATATTGCGGCCGGTTCGACCATCACCGACGACGTGCCGGAGCTGAGCCTTGCGATCGCCCGTACCCGTCAGATCGTGAAGGAGAACTGGGTGATCAACAAGAACCGGGTTCGCGGTCCGAAGTGAGACCTTTCACGGCATGCTTTATGACCGGTGCTCTACCGTTCGCGGCACGAACTTTTTGACAAGCTCCTTTTCGCGAAAAGGCGTATAAACGACTCATTTTCGAAAAAAACCAATCGGCAGCGGAGGACAAAGAAGTATGTGGCTGATCGCGGGCCTGGGAAATCCCGGCTCACAATACACCGAGACCTGGCACAATCTGGGCTTCATGGCGCTGGAGATTCTCGCGCAAAGGAACCGGATTCCGGTCTCAAAAGTGAAATTCAAAGGGGAAATAGGGCAGGGGACGATCGCCGGCGAGAAGGCGGTTCTCCTCAAACCGATGACCTATATGAATCTCTCCGGCGAAAGCATCCGGGAGGCGCTCGCGTATTTCAAGATCGCTCCGGAGAATCTGATTGTTCTCTATGACGACATCGATCTGCCGCGCGGGACGATCCGCGTGCGCACGGGCGGCGGCCCCGGCACTCATAACGGCATGAAGTCCATCATCGGCTGTATCGGGACGGAAGCGTTCCCCCGTATCCGCATCGCGAGCGGCCCGGTTCCGGCACATTGGGATCTTGCCGATTACGTATTGTCGGATATTGGTAAAGACGACCGTGAGACCATGTTCGCCGCTCTGACGGACGCCGCGCTGGCGGCCGAAAAATATATCAAGGAGCATGCATGAGTCCTTCCGACACCAGATTGTCTATACTCGAAACGGCAAAAAAGGATCCGTTATTTCTTAAAATAGCGGAAGAAATCGCCGCGCCGTCCGATAAGCATATCAACATCACGGGTATGACTGACAGCCAGAAGGCCTATATTGCCGTTGCTCTGGCCTCGAATGCCGGAACGAAGCCCGTGGTTCTTGTGCCGGACGAACTCCGGGCGAGGACCGTACAGCAGGATCTTTCGGCGTTTCTGGACGGCGAGGTTCTGATCCTCAGACCGCGCGAGCTGAATTTTGCCGATGTCGACGCGTCGAGCCGTGAGGCGGAACTGTCGCGGATCGCCGTTCTTGTGCGGCTCCTGAGCGGTGATTTCGGCGCCGCGGTCATCACAGCCGGCGCGCTGACCAACCGCCTGATGCCGGATGCCGCTTTCCGGAGTTCGCTTGTACGTTTGAAGCTCGGCATGCGCGTGAGCCCCGAGGACCTTGCCATGCGCCTCGCGAATATCGGCTACGAGCGGACGAGAAATGTCGGCGGCGAGGGCGAGTTCGCACGCCGCGGTGACATCTTTGACGTATATCCGATCGGTGTGGATGAACCGGTCCGCATTTCTTTCTTTGACGAAGATATCGATCAAATCAAAAAATTCGACATGGAGACACAGCGCTCGACCGAACCATTAAGAGAGATTGGTATCGCACCGGCACGTGAGCTCCTCGTTCCGGAGGACCAAAGAGGGGAGATCGCAAAAGCGATCCTCCACGAAGGCGAGGAAGCCCGCCGGACCGCCGCGGAGAACGGCGCTTCACGCGACGTCTGCGAGAACTTTACGCGGCTCGCCTCACAGGATGCCGGCCGGATCTCCGAGGGATTTCTTTTCGGCGGTCTCGAGAAATGGATTCCGATCCTTCTTCCGGACGCCGTATCCGTACTGTCCTATATCCGGTCCTGCCCGTACATGCTTTTTCTCGACGAAGCCCTGACCTTCCGGAAACGCCTTGACGGTGCGCAGGCAGACTTCATGCAGCGCTTCTCGGCGCTTCTCGAAAAAGGGCAGGCGCTGCCCCTGTCGGAAAAAGCGATCTGGAAGGGCTCCGAGATCTTTATCGAACTCGATCAGAAGGGCCGCGTCGTAACGCTTTCCGAGCTTCCCACATCGGGAAACGGCCTGCCCGGAGGATACAGCCATACGATTCCCGGCCGCTCGAGCGACAGCTTCCGCGGACACGAGGAGCACCTCGCCAAAGTGATATCCAAACGCAGGGCAGACGGCCTTGATACGGTCCTGATGGCGGGCGAAGGCGTCCGCGCCGACCGTCTTCGCCAGTTCCTTTCCGATCACGATACCTACTCGGAAATATTCCCGAGGCACCTCCCCGCGGGCTTCGAATATCCGGCCGCCGGACTGCTCGTTATCGGCACGCAGGACATTTTCGGTGTCGAGCGCTCGATCCGCAAGAAAAAGACACAGGGCGTCCATATCGATCTCTTCAGCGACCTTGTCCCCGGCGAGCTGGTCGTTCATGAGCAGCACGGTATCGGCCGATACGACGGCCTCGTCAATCTCGAGGCGGGCGGCGTTCGCAGAGACTATCTGAAGATCACCTATGCCTCCGAAGATTCTCTCTACATATCGATGGAGAATCTCGACCAGATCCAGAAATATGTCGGCTCCGAAGGCCGGGAACCCAAACTGTCACGACTCGGCGGCCAGGAATGGAACCGCATGAAGGAGAAGGCGCGCACCTCGATCCGGAAGCTCGCCGTCGACCTTGTGGCTCTTTACGCGCAGCGGCGCTCGGTAAAGGGGCACGTATTCGCACCCGATACCGTATGGCAGAAAGAATTCGAGGAAGACTTCCCGTTCCAGGAGACCGAGGACCAGCTGACCGCGATAACCGATATCAAGAACGATATGGAATCCGAAAAGGTGATGGACCGACTCCTCTGCGGCGACGTCGGTTTCGGCAAGACGGAGGTCGCTTTTCGCGCGATATTCAAATGCATCATGGAAGGAAAACAGGCGATCCTTCTCGCACCGACGACCGTCCTGGTCCAACAGCATTTCGAGAATCTTCACGAACGCCTTTCGCGCTTCCCGGTCAAGATTGGACTGCTGTCGCGGTTTGCGAATCCGGCGATGATCAAACAGACCGTAAAAGGCTTAAACGACGGCAGCGTCGACGTCGTCGTCGGCACACACCGCGTCCTCTCGAAAGACATCGTCCCGAAAGACTTGGGACTTCTCGTCATCGACGAAGAGCAGAGATTCGGCGTCGAACACAAGGAACGTCTGAAAGCCATGCGCAGCACGGTCGACGTACTGACACTGACCGCGACGCCGATCCCCCGTACCCTTCATATGTCACTCTCCGGCATCCGCGACATCTCCGTGCTCGAAGAGCCGCCGCTCGACCGAAGACCGGTACAGACCTACGTGATGGAGTTCGATCCCGACATCCTTGTCGAGGCCTGCCTTCGCGAGATCTCGCGTCAGGGCCAGGTCTTCTATCTCTTTAACGATACGCACCGCATACAGGAGAAGGTCACGGAGCTCGAAAAAGCGCTTCCCGGCGCCCGGATTCTCTACGCGCACGGCAAGATGAGCGAGCACCAACTCGAAAACATCATCGAGAGCTTCATTTTTCACGAGGCGGACATACTCGTCTGCACGACGATCATCGAGTCCGGAATCGATATGCCGAACGTCAACACGATGATCGTCGAGGACGCCGATCGCTTCGGACTCGCCCAGCTCTATCAGCTGAAAGGCCGCGTGGGACGTTCCGACCGGCAGGCCTACGCCTATATCACATACCGCCGCAACAAAGTCCTGACCGAAGTCGCCGAGAAGCGCCTGACCGCGATCCGTGATTTTACCGAGCTCGGATCCGGCATCCGGATCGCCCTTCGCGACATGGAAGTGCGCGGTGCCGGCAATCTTCTCGGCGCCGAACAGCACGGCCAGATGGACGTGATCGGGTACGATCTCTATTGCCGCATGCTCGAAGAAGAGATACAGAAGATCCAAAGAGAAGAGGAAGCGGCGCCGGCCGAGCAGAAGCCTCCTGTCCGGCAGGCCGTTGTGGAAATGGACGTCGACGCCTATATTCCGCCCGAATATATCCGCGACGACGGACAGCGGATGGATGCGTACAGAAGAATCAGCCGGATCGAGAACCACAAGGAATACATCGATGTGCTCGACGAACTGAACGACCGCTACGGCGAACTGCCCGCGCAGGTACAGATCCTTACCGACATCTCCTACATCCGCCGCATGGCCGGTGTATACGGATTCTCGCGCGTCACGGTCAAAGAGGGACAGGTGCTTCTCTACTATATCGAAAACGCGCGCCCCGACATGGAAGCGCTGTCGAGAATTCTCGCGCACCCCGACTTCAAGGGGCGCATCCTCTTCTCCGCGATGCAGAAGCCTTATGTCCAGTACCGGCCTGCGCCGGGCGACAAGGGGCGGATCACAGAACGCCTGAGGGACTTTTTTCGCGTGCTAGAAGGAGTATGAATTCAGTTGGGCAGGGATCGATCGAAGATCGATCTGAGAAGGAGTGTAAATGTCAGTTGGGCAGGGATTGATCTTCGATCAATCTGAGAAGGCGTATAATTTAAGTCTGGCAGGGATTGATCTTCGATCAATCTGAGATAGTGCTTACTGGAGCTGGACTGGGATTGATAAATCAATCTGAGAGGGAGAGTGAATCGTATGGAAATCAAAGATTTAAGTTCGGTTATCCGCGAAGGAATGGTCGTGTTTCCGGGAGATCCCGGCGTGTCACTCGAGATCCGGTGCACCTATGAGAAGAACGGCTGTCAGGTCACGGGCTTGAATTTCGGCAGCCATACCGGAACCCATATCGACGCGCCGCGCCATTTTCTCGAGAATGGGACGACCCTTCCGGACGTGCCGCTCGATTCCGTCGTAGGAGAGGCGATCTGCCTCGAAGCGACACTTCGCCAGGAAGACGGAACGGATCATCCGGTCATCGGCCTTGCGGAGAACGACCTCGCCCGGATCCATTCCGGCGACCGCGTGATCCTGTCGACCGGCTGGGAAGAAAAAGCGGGGACCGCCGCATTCTTCATACGATATCCCATTTTCGATCGTGAACTCATTCTTGAACTGATCGGACTCAAAGTCCGCATGATCGGAATCGATCTTCCGACCGTCGAATGGACGGGGAACCCCGGCGACCCTTTCGAGATGCATAAGGCAATCCTCTCGTGCGGCATGATACCGGTCGAGGGACTCGTCAACCTGAAAAATCTGACCGGAAAGCGATTCTTCTTCTCGGCGGCTCCGCTGTCGCTCGAAAACGGTGACGGTTCGCCGGTCCGCGCCTACGCGATCGTTGATGCGGACGGGGAAGACAGCGTCGACGATTAAGCGGGAAGACTCCGTATCGAATGAAACGTATTAAGAGGGGCTGTCTCTCAACTTTCGTTTTGAGACATCCCCTCCGTTTTTGGTTGCTATTCATACTTTGCCAATTCCATCGCACCAGAAGGTCGGCGATGGAGGATTCATCTTTCTATCTGCTTTGTATATCAAGGCCCCAATTTGCTTGTTCCGTGACAAAGTGCTTTCCGGCAGGAGTTCTCTCTTGTCAATACGGCGAGTAGCAGTCCAATACTGTCGGCTTGAGAGAGGGTTTAGGTTAGCATTGCATAAACGTGAGAAAATACCTACCAAACGGCAGATTTTACGAATTTGGTGGGTAATCAATGAGCAGACATACCTTTGTCGGTGACACCGGTAGATAAAACGTAAGCTTTAGGCGCGTGATTATATGTACTGATGCTCGAAAAGATACTTGTTTATCAATGATCACATACGAAATCCACTGAAGCCGGCCATTTCGTATGTGCATCAATGAGCAGAATCCTGTTTGTTCGTCAATAACTACCAATGAAATCCGTTATTTCGATGTTCCCTAATATGTATCAATGAGAAGAAGCACGGTTAATTATCAATGATATGCATACGAAATCAGCCGTTTCGACATTTTCGTATGTATGTCAATGTGCTGCAATGCGATAATTTATCAATGATCACCTACTAAACCCGGGAAAATATCCGATTGGTTGGGCATTTTGCGCTTATGCAACGATAAATGCAAAAGAACTTTCTCTCAACTCGAATTTTAAGTTCTGAATGGCTTCTTCCTTGTTAAGCTTTAGCCAGCTTCGCAGCAATGAACTCGCGACAAGGCTTTCGTTTTGAGACAACCCCTTTTAGCAGCCCGGATGGCACAGAACATTTAAACAGTACGGTCAGCCCTCGGCTTCCGCCTTCTTGATCCGGCAGCTCTCGCGGACAATGAGCCGGCACGGCAATGTGACTTTTTTCGCGATGCGGCGATGCTCGAATCTTTCCTTGAGGAGAGAGACCGCCGTTTCGCCCATGAACTGCGAGTAGAATTTGACCGTGGTCAGCCCGGGGAATGTATATTGGGCAACCGGAATATCGTTCATGCCGATGATCGAGATGTCGTCGGGAATGCGAAGGCCCGTCTCGCGGATCGCTTTCATAATGCCGATGGCTTCGGAATCGTTGCCCGCGACAATCAGTTCGGGCAAGAGGCCCTTCTTGTAGGCGTCCATGAAGTGCGTATAACCGCCTTGAATTTTCGTATCGGGTGTGTTCATATATACATAATCAGCGTTAAAAAGATTTCTCTTCTCCAGAAAATCGACAAAGGCCGTATATCTTTTCTCGCCGAGGCGGGTCACATAATCGGCCTCGCTCTCCACCCAGCCCCAGTAGCCTATTTTCGTAAAACCCTGCTCGAGTGCAAAGGTCAGAATCTTGTCCATGGCGCGGTCGACATCGACGACGACGCTGTCGATTTCATCCTCGAGCGGTGCCGAATCGACGACGACAAGGTTTGCACACTGTGCCTCGAAAAGCCTGATATCAGACACTTTGAACTTCCCGACAGCAATCAGGCCGTTCATTTCGTGCATGCGATCCAACGGGTAACCGAAGCCGTTGTCACTTAGCTTGACGACGTCGTAATTGAACTCCTGGCACTTTTTTTCGATGCCGATACGGATCGAAAGGAAGAACGGATCCATGAGCTCTTCGTCCGCCGAAATGAAATGAATCAGGCCGATCCGGAATGCCGCGGCGTCAGACTTTTTCACGCTTCGGGAGAGCTTCCTGCTTCGGGGCGTCTCGTAATTGAGCTCCTCCGCGGTCTCGAAAATCATCTTCCTCTTCTCGGGCGTGATCGAGAGCGTCTCGTCGTAGTTGATGACACGCGAAACGGTGGTCAGGGAGACACCGACGCGGTCGGCGATTTCTTTTAAGGTTGCCATGGATATGGATCCTTTCGAGGGCGTATTTTTAGTATAATTTTACCTGTGAGGCGAAAAATATTCAATGACTATCGCAAAAGTTCTCGCTCTCGAAACAGGTCCTCGGGCTTCGCCCTGCGGAAGTTTCGAACCGCGAGACTTTTGCTCTTAGCGGGTCCGCGAGTAGTTACAGATGATCTATAGTGCGGTTCACGCATCAACATTCAGCACTTCCTAATAAATGATGAACTCTTTTCTCCGCCGAAGTTCCGCAGGAGCCCTTTGGGCTTCGAGGACTTGTTCACACGCCGGAGAATAGAGTTTTAACATTCGCGCTCCACCTTCCGGCGCCTCCAATGAGAATGGAAATCGATTTTGTGTGTTATTATATGATATAACACAAAGCTGGAGGTGATTGGATGATTGATGCTGAGTCGCTGGACTTGATTCCCAATTCAAGGGCAGAGAAGCCCGGCGCAGAAGAAAACTCTTCATGTAATGCGCGGTGTGCGTGGTCTGGATCTGAGCCCGGGTCACACGATGAGGCCGTTCTGCAAATAAAGCAGCTAGCGGATACGATACCGATGGATAACGCCGTCAAGGGCTTCCTGTATAGCATCTCAAGCGGGGATCACCGTTATCGCACCGCGTTATCCAGCCTTATCTGGGCAAGAAGTCTTCCCGAGCATGCCTACGAGCCTAAAAGAGACTATCTTGGCAAGAGTACATGTAAAGTCTGCGAAATGCCGATATCCACGGAGAGCGGCAAGACAGATTTTGACATGGAGAAATACAATCAGGAGCGTCTCTCTCCCAGGAAAAATTTCATGGACATATGCTGTGCGGGGTATGTGTTGAATGATTTGTATGAATTTATATCGCTGCCGGAGGCGGAATACAAAGCGGAAGATATTCGTATCCTGAACCGGATCTTTGGCCTGGCCAAAGAAATAAGCCCTGCAAACAAGGTAAATGCCCTTCTCAAACGCGTTTCGGCGGACAAGGCCATACCGATTTCAGCTATCGATGCCTATTCCGTTATGGGCGTGCTGGCTTCCTGCGGCGTTTTCGATACGCCCGAACATATAAGCTATGCGAGCGGATTTATACGATGTGACGAGCGAGAATTTCTATATGAAATGGATATTTATTATCCTTTGCATTTTTGGCGCGGAAAGCACGGCATCCGGTATTCGGCCGTTGAAACTCTTTTTGGACCTGATATATCGCAGGAATTATCCGAGGATCGGGCCATTCGGGGGGAAGCGGAGCAGGAGGAGAAGAAATCCTTTGCGTCCAAAGCGGAACAGAGCTTTACCGACGGGGTTCATGTGATCGATCTCGATGACAGGCAACGGTATTATTTCGGATTGGCGCCGATGAATCCGGACTGGGATAGAATCGTCAAATATTCCGTAACCCATTCCACAAACAAGCGCTCGGAGATTTTTTTCGATGGAGATCGGATCAAGAAACTAATATATGAAGAGATTGCCGCAGGGAAGGGCTACACCCGCTACCTTGAATCGGACATGGATGTCGTGACAGACAAGCGGCAGAAGATATTGCCCCTGACTTCACGGGGCCGCGCACAGAACCTTACAGCCTCCATCCTGCAAACACCTACCTATATGCATGCGCAGCTCCAGGTAAGCTTGAATTGCCGCTGGTCCGGCATCTCTTCCTTTAACAGCAGAAATGACCAGCAATTGCCCATTACTTCCAAATCCTTACATACAAAAGAAGAATTCACCCAATATGCGGAAGAATACATTGCGTCGTGTCCCCCGGATTATCAGCTCCAGTTGGATGCTTTCATCCAAAGGAATCGCACAAAAATCGACATGTCCGGCGGGGACATTTTTCGTGTCCAACTGACACCGACCCTCTATACCTATGGACTGATTCTGGGCAAGGTTCGTCAGTTGGAGACATGGCCGGAACTTCCCAAGGGGCATCCCATGAGGCTTGTGATGACACAGCCCCTGATGATCCGGCAATATGGACTGGTAACCCCGAATTCAGAAATGACAGCCGAGCAACTGGAAAACATCCCGCTTCTTGACATGCAATTGGCCCAGGACAACGAAATCCGCTGGGCAACATACCCAGTTGTCTGCCACAAGAAACTGACCGAAGGCGACATTGATCTCGGATTCGGAATCAATACCCGACTGAAAACGATCGTGTGGGGACTTTCCATGCACGCATTCGATTCGGAATTTTGGGATAAGATGCCATTCGAGAATGCAAGCAACATCGGAGTTTGCGTCAATGGCATGGATCATAGCGTATCTCTAACGTACGGAGTGGGGATGTGCATATCAATTTGCTACGGAGACGGAATTCCCGGCCTTATTGCTCGAAAAGAAGACGGCATCGACGAGCAGAAGAGAACCGTTATTCGAATTCTTGGACTGGACGAGGCAAACGCATATGACGAATTCGCGATCCGTTACGGCGGGCTGACGCGAAAACAATATATTGAATTGCTGGAATCTCGGTGTCCATAATCGCAAAAGATCTCGCTCACATAATGCACGCACAACGAGAGATCTCAACGTAAGTGTTGGCTCACGCACTATCTTCCGGTGCCGCCTAATGAAATGGAAAAACTCTTTTCTCCGCCGAAGTTCCGCAGGAGCCCAAAGGGCTCCGAGGACTTGTTCGCACGCCGGAGAAAAGAGTTTTGACATTTTTTGCTTTCACGTCCGGAAAATACTACAATACAAGAAAAGGGAAACGGAGACTTCGTATGCTTACGGTTTCTCAAAAGGACGGTATCCGGGACTTCTTGTCGATTACGGCCGGATGTGCCGCGCTGATTGCCGGCAACTATTTTTTCAAGTTTCCGAACCGCTTCGTTTACGGCGGAGTGACCGGACTGTCCGTGATTCTCGCGGATGTACTTCCGGTCAGTACCGGAACGGCGAACCTCGTGCTCAATGTGCTTTTCCTGATTCTCGGACTCCTGATTGTCGGGCGCAAGTTCGGTATCAAGACGATCTATGCGACGGCTCTGATGACCGTCTCCTTCTCGGTGCTCGAAAATGTTTTCCCCATGAGCGGGCCGCTGACGGATCAGAGGACGCTTGAATTTGCTATTTCGCTTCTGCTTACAGCTTTCGGATCGGCAATGCTTTTCCATAGCGAGGCATCAAGCGGCGGGACCGATGTGCCCGCAATGATTATCAAGAAATATACCGGGCAGGAGATCGGGTGGACCCTCGTGTTGTCGGATGCCGCGATTGTCTTCGGCGCGTTCTTTGTCTTTGATATTGAGACCGCGCTGTATTCGTCCTGCGGCCTTCTTGTCAAATCCCTTCTGATCGACACTTCGGTTGCGCGCCTCAACCGGTCGCGCATGGTCAGCATCATCTGCGACGATCCGGATCCGGTCTGCGAATATATCATCGGAACGATCAAGAAGGACGCGACCTATCACGAGGCGACGGGCGCGTACAGCAAGAGTAAAAAGTTCATCGTGCTCTGTGTTCTGAAACCGAAATCGGAGAGAAAGCTGCGTCGCTACATACGGGATCATGTGCCGGGTGCATTCGTCCTCGTTTCGGATTCGAGTTCGATATTCGGGAAAGGATTCTCGAGTTTTTCTGAATAAAGGCCGCAAAAGCTCCCGCTCTCGGAACAGGTCCTCGGCTAAAGCCTGAGGAAGTTTCGAACCGCGAGACTTTTGCTCTGAACACGCTCGCGACCTAGACTGCAGAGAACCCAAAGTTGAGATTCACGCGCCAACTACTGGTGCCGCCAAACGAAGAAAAAATCCATTCCCCCGCCGGAGTTCCGCAGGATCGCTTGCGATCCGAGGGCTCGAGGAAAGAGTTCTGACCTCCGTACCCAATGAGATGTGCTGGCTATTTTCGCTCACTATATTAACCCGCCGTGCAATAAAGTCATACGGTTCTTGCATTTTGTATAGAAAGACTGGGCGTTTTCGCGGAAATCATGTTCAATATATTGAGCGCTGTGTTTATTGACAATATCAGCCAAACAGGCGAAAATGAATGCAACTTAACAAGGGCGTTGGAAAAAACCAACGCCCTTTTTTGTTTTCCGCGGAAGCTGTCGGCGCTCCTTATCTGCAGAATGAGGCGCGAGTTTATGCAAAATGTTGAAGGAGGACACCTGATATGAAGAAGAGATTTTTGAGTATCCTTGCATGTATGACATTGGCTGTATCTTTGCTGGCTGGCTGCAGCGCGGGGGCGGCAGGAACATCGGATTCGAAAGCCGCGACAGATTCCGAGACCACGGCGGCCGCCGAGAAGAAGGTTTTGCGCGTCGGTATGGAGTGCGCCTATGCGCCGTTTAACTGGACGCAGTCTTCGCCCGACGTTTCGAACGGTGACAAGGCGGTGCCGATCTACGGCACAAGCGATTATGCATACGGTTATGACGTAATGCTGGCGCAGAAACTCGCCGACCAGCTGGGCTGGACGCTTGAAATTCACAAAGTTGACTGGTCGAGCATCGTGCTCGGCATGAATTCCGGTGATTATGACGTCATCATCGCCGGCATGGGCTATACCGATGAGCGCGAAAAGAGCGTTGATTTTACCGATCCCTACTACATCCGTAACAACGTTGTGATCGTGAATTCCAAGGGCGCCTATGCGAACGCGACGAAGCTCTCTGAGTTTACGGGAGCCTCCGCGACGACGCAGATCGGCACAATCTGGGAGCAGTACGTACCGCAGATCCCGGAAGTCAATACACAGACTTTCTATGAGACCACATCCGAAGTCGTTATGGCCGTATCGATGGGCACGGCGGACTGCGGCGTTCTCGATGAACCGACGGCAATGTCGGCCGCCATCGCAAACACCAACATCAAGTATATCAAGTTCGGCGATACCGACGGATTTACCGTGCCGGCCGGACAGTCCCTGAATGTCTGTATCGCGGTCAAGGAAGGCGACAAGGAATTGAAGACGGCCCTGGACGGCGCGCTTGACGCGATCGGCTGGGACGAGGCCAAGATGAATGAACTCATGGATCTGGCCGTTACACTGCAGCCCCTGAGCAACTGACACGTGAATGTATGCAGTCGCACGGATCCGGCTGCAAAGCAAGAATCCTTAAACACCTGACATAAGACATTTTCGAGAAACAGACCTGATCAGCCGGACGCAAAGGAGCGCAAGTAAAATCCTTTGCGTCCGGTTTTTTATAGTAGGAGGCAGGTATGGAAAAAACGCTTTTTGACTGGATCATAATCCTCTTGGAGGAATACGGCCCCTACTTCTGGAAGGGTACCCTTGTGACCCTCGAGACTTCTATACTCGGTACCGTTCTCGGGTTTATCGTCGGGTATTCGATGGGGATCGTTCGCTCGACGCCGATCTCGCCGGAGGACGGTGTGCTCAAGAAGACGTGGAGCCGTTTCGTCCGGATTCTCTGCTCGGGTTATATCAAGATTTTCCGCGGCACGCCGATGATGGTACAGGCGATGGTCATTTACTACGGCTTGAGGCAGAACGGCGTGAACATCTCGTCGTTTGTCGCCGCGGTCTTTGTCATTCTCCTCAACACCGGCGCCTATATGGCGGAATCTGTGCGCGGCGGTATTTCGGCGATCGACAACGGGCAGTTCGAAGGCGCAAAAGCGATGGGCATGTCACACTTTACCACTATGTTTTCCGTCGTGCTGCCGCAGGTATTTAAGAACCTTATACCTGAAATGGGAAACCAGTTCATTACGAACCTGAAAATGACATCGGTCTTAAATGTTATCGGAATTGCGGAGCTGTATTTCGTCACGAAAACGGCCGCAAATACCTACTATCGGTATTTTGAAGCGTTCCTGATCACCGGCGTCATTTATCTTATTCTCTGCGAGATCTCAGGAAGGCTCCTTTCCGTTCTCGAAAAGAAGATGCAGGGCAAGAAAGATTACGAACTGGCACCCGAATATTTTGAAGACTAGGAGGCGATTCTCATGCCGGTAATTAAAGTGGAACACTTAAGCAAATCCTTCGGAACCCACGAAGTCCTTAAGGATATCGATTTCAGTCTCGAAAAGAGCGAGGTCATCTGTATCATCGGATCCTCGGGCTCCGGAAAATCGACACTCCTGCGCTGCATGAATCTTCTGGAAACACCGTCCAGCGGCACCGTCTATTTTGAGGATGAGAAAATCGGCGGCTCCCAGAAGAAGATCAACGAACTAAGAGCGCGTGTCGGAATGGTTTTCCAGTCCTTCAATCTGTTCAACAATATGACGGTTCTCGAGAATTGCATGTCGGGCAGCGTAAAGGTTCTCCGGAAAAGCAAGTCAGAGGCTAAGGCGACCGCGATCAGGAATCTCAGGAAGGTCGGTATGGCCCCGTATATCAACGCTCTTCCGAGCCAGCTGTCCGGCGGGCAGAAGCAGCGCGTCGCGATTGCGCGGGCTCTCTCGATGAATCCGGAGGTTCTTCTTTTCGACGAGCCGACGAGCGCGCTCGATCCGGAAATCGTAGGTGAAGTGCTGACGGTTATCAGGCAGCTCGCAAAGGACGGACTCACGATGGTGATCGTCACGCACGAGATGGCTTTTGCCCGCGACGTATCGACGCGAACCATCTTCATGGACCAGGGCGTCATCGCCGAAAGCGCCGCGCCGGAGATTCTTTTCACGAGGCCGGAGAATCCCAGAACGAAGGAATTCCTTTCCCGGTTTATGGCAGGCTGATCACTCGAAAGGAAGGCGCCGCGTATGAATTACATCAACAAGAACATCGCCGTCAATTTAAGGAAGATCCGGTCCGGGAAAAATATGAGCCTCGACCAGGCGGCCGAACAGACCGGCGTCAGCAAGAGCATGCTCGCGCAGATCGAACGTGGCGATGCCAATCCGTCCATTGAATGCCTCGGGAAAATCATCAGCGGGCTTCGTGTGGATTTGAGCGAAATCCTGGAGACGCCGCACAGCGAGACCTGCCACATTCCGAAGGCGGATCTGACCCCGACGAAGGAAATGCCCGGTCAATACCGGATTTTCACGTATTTTCCATACGACAACGTACGGCCGTTCGAGATTTACGGGATCGAAATTTCTCCCGGCTGCACGTATTACAGCGGCGCACACGGCGAAAAAACCGTCGAGTATCTGACGGTTTCCGAAGGTACGCTCACCCTGGTTCTATCCGGCCGCGAGCATGTGATCAGCGAAGGCGACGCCTTCTGCTTTGACTCGGACCGGGAGCACCTGTATATGAACCGCGGGGACAAGCCGCTGAGGCTGACTAGCGTATTCACATTCTAATCAAAAAATTTGGGAAAGCAGGACAAGGAAAATGAGAGTAAAGGATACCGGATTCACCGGCGAAGAAATCAAAGCGAAGGCTGAAAAATATATGATCGAGACATACGAGCGATTCGATTTTATCGCGGAGACAGCGAAGGACATGTACATATATGACGAGAAGGGCACCGCCTATCTGGACTTCTACGCGGGCATCGCCGTCAACAGCGCCGGCAACTGCAACGAAAAGGTTGTTGCCGCGATACGGGATCAGGCCGCCGACATCATGCACGTATTCAACTATCCCTATACGGTGCCTCAGGCGCTTCTGGCCGAGAAGATCTGTACCTTGATCGGGATGGACAAGATCTTTTTCCAGAACTCCGGAACAGAATCCAACGAGGCCATGATTAAGATGGCGAGAAAATACGGCGTCGAAACCTACGGCCCCGGACATTTTGGAATTATCAGCGCGAAAATGTCCTTTCACGGACGTACCTTCGGATCGATGAGCGCGACGGGACAGCCGGATAACGGCTGCCAGATCGGCTTCGGCGGCATGACCCCCGGCTTCAAGTACGCCGACTTCAACGACCTGAAATCCTTCGAGGACGCGATCGACGAGTCTACGATTGCGATCATGCTCGAGCCGGTACAGGGCGAAGGCGGCGTACATCCGGCAACACAGGAATTCATGAAGGGGATCCGCGAGCTTTGCGATGCCAGAGGACTTCTTCTGCTTCTCGACGAAGTACAGACCGGCTGGTGCCGGACGGGTGCCGTCATGTCCTTTATGAACTACGGGATCAAGCCGGACATCGTCTCCATGGCCAAGGCGATGGGCGGCGGCATGCCGATCGGCGCGATCTGCGCCCGCGCGGAAGTTGCGAAAGCCTTTTCGCGCGGTTCACACGGCACCACCTACGGCGGAAATCCCGTCGCATGCGCCGCCTCACTCGCACAGATCGACGAACTTCTGTACCGCGATCTGGCCGGAAACGCCGCCCGCGTCGGCGCCTATCTTACGGGACTTCTTAAAACCCTGCCGCATGTAAAAGAAGTCCGCGGACAGGGGCTCCTGGTCGGCGCCGAATTCGATTCGGCCCTCAACGCCGTCGATATCAAACACGCCTGCGTCGAAAGAAAACTACTGACCACGGCAATCGGAAACAGCGTGATCCGCCTCATCCCGCCGCTCATTGCGACGGAAGAAGACTGCGACAAGGCCGTAAAAATTCTCAGGGAAGCAATCGAAAGCCTGCTGTAAGGGAAGAAGGAGGGACATACTATGGACAATTATGTGATCACCGTCGCCCGCGGCTTCGGAAGCGGCGGCAAGGAAATCGCGTCGAAGCTCGCAAAAGAACTCGGCATCCACTGCTACGAGAACCGGATTCTGACCTTAGCGTCCCAGCTCAGCGGACTCGACGAAGAAGTTTTTCGCGAAGTCAACGAAAAAGTACGCGGCAATGTCTTCTCCAATCTGATGAAAGGCCTTCCCCGGACCACGCGCTTCAAGCCCGTCGACGGCGAATTCGTCTCCGACGACCGCCTCTTCGAATTCCAGAGAACGATCATCGAGAATCTCGCACAGACCGAGTCCTGCGTGATTGTCGGGAAGTGCGCCGACTGGATTCTTAAAAGCTACCCGAACGTCGTCAGTATATACATCGAGGCACCGCGCGCCTTCTGCGTCGCCAACGTCATGGAGAAAATGGGCGTCAACGAAGAGACCGCCAACATGTCCATAACGACCGCCGACAAATACCGCGCCGCCTACTATGCGTACTACACCAAGGGGAACTACTGGACCAATCCGGTCAACTACGACCTGACGCTCAACAGCGAGCGGATCGGAATCGACAACTGCGTGACCGTCATCAAAGAATATCTGAGGATTAAGTTTCCGGAGATGGAGGAAAAGATCACACTATAGAGACAGGTCCTCGGCTGACGCCTGTGGAAACTCAGAAATGAGACTTTTACTCACATAACGCACACGCACATAGACAGTACGACACTTAAGTTGCGGTTCAAGCACCACCTGCCGGTGCGGTATGCGTACGAAAAGGCATCGAGCGACCTGTTTCGTACGCGAATTTAGTCGTCAAGGCAACCCGACAAGGTTTGGCATGCGTACGAAAAGGCATCGAGCGACCTGTTTCGTACGCAAATTTAGTCGTCAAGGCAACCCGACAAGGTTTGGTATGCGTACGAAAATGCACCGAGCGACCTGTTTCGTACGCAAATTTAGTCGTCAAGGCAACCCGACAAGGGTTGGCATGCGTACGAAAAGGCACCGAACGACTTGTTTCGTACGCAAATATTATCACTAAATGCTGACCGCCAAGGCTTTTCGATCCTTCGTCAAATCCTTCGCACCCGTTCTGCTTCTTTTCACATGGATCCGTCTTTGATATGCCTAAAAAAAGACCGCCTCATCCGACTTTGCACATACTTTGCACAAATCTTTTGAGACAGACTCTTTTCTTTACCATTTCTCATAATCGGCAAGACGGTTGGCAATGTTTATGATCTGTATACTTTCATATCGATATGTGTCGTTGATATTGTCGGAAATCTGGATATAGATCTTTTCGTCTCACTTCAAGGCAACGAAGTCGATTTCTTTTTTTGTACAAGACACCGGCGTATAAATGTTCCACGTACTTTATTTAACCTGTCCAGAAAGAACTTGCGTTTGATTAATTCTAAATATAGAAACTCTGTCTTATTTTTTGCATTCTATTTCCCAAAACCAATAAATTCGTAATATTGGGAAATAGGAAACCGAAGGTATCGCAAAAGAACTCATTTCCTCCGCAGGTCCTCGGCTGACGCCTGCGGAAGCTCGGAAATGAGACTTTTGCTCTGAACGAATCTGCGATTAGGTAGAAAAGATCTATAGTATGGATCACGCATTTACTTACCCTGCCGCCTCTGAAAAAAGTGAGAACCATTAAGCCTGTGGAAGCTCGGAAATGAGTCCTTTTGCTTAAATAAAGTACGCGACCAGATGGTATATATCAATAGTTTTAGTCCGCACACACCTTCCGGCGCCGCCGTGAGAAAATGAAAAGCACCTTCTCCGCCGTGTGAAAATGAGAAAGCCCCTTCTCCGCCGTAGTTCCGCAGGATCGCTTGCGATCCGAGGACTTGTTCGTACGCCGGAAGAAGGGGCTTTTAAATTTCACTTGTTCGCGCGCCGGAGAAAAGAGTTTTGACATTCACGCCGGAGGAATGAAATTTTTATACTATTTCTCCTATAGCCTCTGCCGCGGCAGCATCTTCGCGTGCGGCTTCCCGGATGAGGGCGACCGCCTTTTCGCGAACGCTCTTGTCGAAAAGGAGAAGCATGCCCGTCTCGTCGTTCTTCCCCTGGCTCAAGGCGCCGATCTTCTGGCTTATTTCGAACTCCTTCATGAAGTGAGCCGCGGCTTTTTTCGCGAGAGACGCTTTCACCGAATCGCCTGATTTCTCGAATTCTTCGGCAGCGTACTTCAAGTAATAGCCCGCGTAGGCGCGTCCCTCGCTGGTCATGGTCAGCGCGTCATTGTGGCACATAAGGCGGTCGAAGCGCTCGGGCATCGGCATCTGTTCGGAGAATTCCCGGTCGTCGGATAATTTCTGCGCCCAGAGCTTGTAGGCTTCCTGGCCGCCGGCGTGGTTGCCGACGGACGGCGATGTTAAGATGCGAAGAGCGTTCTTGAGAATCTCAGCGGTGTCGCCCCACGGCGCTTCGGTCTCGCCGACGGACATCAGAAGCGTTGTCGAAGGGTTCTCCCACCAGGAGTCCGTCACGAAATAGCCGGACTCGTCGATCGTGTGACCGCCGCCGAATTCGCCCATCTCCTGGAAAAAATTCCATCCGAGGAGCGTGCCCCCGTCGTTCCGATAGCCGGTAATGACCGATGCTTCCGGCGGCCCGATGATGCCGAGTGCGATGACGGGGCGGCCCTCGTCGATCTCCTTACGGATGAAGTCCATGAAGCCCTGCTTGTCCGATTTTTCGCGTCGGAGAAAGGCGAAGCTTCGGCCTGCCGCTCGAAAAGCCCGCACATAGGCCTCTTCGGGATTCTCGTAGATTACGCTGACGTCGACGTTGCCGCCGTCCCAGCAATTCGGGTTCCAGCGAAGACGAAAAGCGGCACCCGTCGCGGCCATCAGATAACAGTAGTCGATCTCCTGCCCGAGATAATTCAGGACCGTGCGCAGACACGCCGGAAACGGCGTCGCCTCCTCATAGCAATAGTTCACTTTTCGGACGCCGTAGAGAATACAGGAGCCCGAGTCTTTCTTGATTTCTTTTTCCATTTGTAAATCCTCCTTCATGGTGGAGCCGTCCGTAAGCCGTTCTTTAAGAATTGAAGGCCCGTAGATACCCGCCGCTATACGTTTGCGGCCGACCCGGTGGCCCGATGCGCGGAACTCCGAGGGATTCATTCCCGTTATGCGCGAAAAGGACCGCGTAAAGGTATCGGGATTCCCGAATCCCATCGAGACGGCGATGTCGAGCGCCGTCCGTTTCGTGTGCGCCAGCTCGTAAGCCGCGTTCGCGATCCGCCTCGACAGGACATAACGCCCGATCGGCTGACGAACCGAGTGCTGAAAAACCTCGCGAAGGTGCGGGTACGAGATGCACATGCACTGCTCAAGATCCGCGGGACGGATATTCTCGTTCAGATGCGCTTCGATGTAAGACAAAACGGCGTGAATCAGACTGTAATAATCCTGCATACGGTTTCGGCTTCTTTCTATAGTATTCGTTGTTCGTCATCCGGATGATGTATTCATTGTAGCGAAAAGAATCACCCTTGACTCGACGATTTTGAGGATGTGGGGGAGAGGGGCTCTTTTCTGGAATGTGTATACAAAGAGATCCTACATGCATGAGGTTATTAATTCGAAGGCAATACCAGTTGAATTATTAACGAATAAATATATAATGAAATTATAATTTTATTTTATATTAACCTGTGAGGTATTTATGAAGCAGATTCGAAAACTTTCATTCGTATTATTTCTCCTGGTTGTAGCTCTATCCACTGCCGGAATGACAAGCTGCAGCAATACTGAATCAGAAATCTCATCTGCGTCGATCGGAGTATCGACAACGACTACCGCTGCCAGCACGACGAAAACATCCGTCAAGACGAGGAGTGCCACGCAAACAAGCGAAGAAACGGTTCCCGTGACTTCGGAAACGAGCGCCACAGAAACGACGCCGGAGACTGCGAAGGAAACGACAGCTGCAACAACCGCTGCGACGACAGTTGCGACGACCACTGCAGCGGCCACTACAACAGCAGCGGAGACTGTAAAAGAAACAGCAGAGACCGCAAAGGCAACAGAGCCTGCTTCACCGGAAACTGCCGCAACGACATCGACGGGCTCAGGAACTGTATATATAACCGATACCGGAACGAAATATCATACAGCTGGCTGCCGATTTCTTGATGAGAGCAAGATAGAAATCAGTTTGGAAGATGCCCAGGCGCAGGGATATGAACCCTGCAAGGTTTGTCATTAACCGCAATGATGCGAAAAGCACATTAGAACGGGCGTTCATTCGCGACTAGAATAAGGAATCGTAAATAACCAGACTAAAGCGGAAATCTGGACTCATGCGAAATTGACGAGCCTACTCAAACGACATCTGAGAGCATTTGAGTAGGTACGCCGGTGCCCCGATGCGATGTTTTTTATCATTGCTAGCCTACTCAAACGACATCAGAGAGCATTTGAGTAGGTGCGCCGGTGCCCCGATGCGATGTTTTTTATCATTGCGAGCCTACTCGATCCGCATCTGAGAGCATTTGAGTAGGTACGCCGGTGCCCCGATGCGATGTTTTTTATCATTGCGAGCCTACTCAATCGACATCTGAGAGCATTTGAGTAGGTACGCCGGTGCCCCGAAAGGCGTTTATTATCATTGATGAGCCTACTCAATCGACATCTGAATGTATTTGAGTAGGCTCACCAACCAACCGATGCAGGTTTCTTATCATTGATATACCGTAAGCGGTAAACACTCCGCACCTTGACAATAAAATAAAGGATAGATTATCAAAGCCTATTTTGCAGGATCCAGCGGCAATTTGCATTCATCCGGCAGAACATCTGCCCATGGGAGAAGAGAGTCCATCTGATCCGGGTTGTTCTTGACATCCATGTTCGGCATCCGGGAAAGAAGATACTGAAAATATACGTAAGGCTTGAGCCCGTTTGCTTTGGCCGTTTCTACGAGACTGTAGATGACCGCGCTGGCAAAAGCGCCCTTGGGCGTGTCTGAAAAAAGAGAGTTCTTGCGTCCGATGGTAAAGGGACGAATGCTCTGTTCGGCCAGATTATTCGAAAGCGAAAGTCGCGGATCCAGGAGGTATCCGGTCAGATACTTCCACTGGTCCAGCGCATAATGGATGGCCTTTC
>Ga0209373_10001185_pt1 | contig 32681 bp, 28 predicted proteins | sample Higcelweek5metaG_FD_187173 | JGI IMG/M metagenome (GOLD analysis project Ga0209373, IMG submission 187173) | Freshwater pond sediment microbial communities from the University of Edinburgh, under environmental carbon perturbations - High... | ecosystem: Environmental > Aquatic > Freshwater >... | reverse complement strand
CCACTTGTTGTCCTTTGCTTTGCACCAGATCAATGGCTTGTTGAACGGCTTCCTGTGCTTTGATTGTAAAATTGTTGAAATTCATTGTTTTTCTCCTTTCTAACTATTCATAGTTTAATGTTGTAGAGCTGTTAGCAAATTGTTTACCATATAAATAAACTGTAAAATTGTCTGCCATCGAATCATTAAATTATTATTATTTAGGCCAATAAGTCACAGTTTTGTATGTTTTGTCAGTTTATTTTTTGTTGTTCTACTAAAAATACATTTCATGATTATCTGTCTCATTGCCCACTTTCTCCTTAGGAGAACCAACGGTCAGTACAGCTTAAGGGTTAGAGGTTCATTAAGCAAAAAGTGGAAGCCCAAAATCATATCATTAAATGTTATTGATTACTTATATGTAAAGTAAGGACTGATTTTCTTTCATCGGATGGAAGTAAAATAATATATTTTGATTGCGACTAAACATTTATTGTGTTTTAAATTGTTAATTCAAATATTTCCTTTAACTTTGTTGTTGAGAAGATATTTTATGAAATAAGAATGAAAATTTAGTGATGAAAAGAATTCTGTTTAATATCATTTTTTGGAGTTTCTCGTTGTGTGCCTTTGGCCAAACGTTTGATGCGATTTTATTAAATCAACAAACAGATATTAGGATAGCTGGAGCTAAACTTATAAAAAATCATGTTTTTAGCGTGCAGATAAATAATCGGGCAGGTGAAAAGTATACAGAAATAGACATCCCCTACTCAAAGCTCACGCAGGTAGGTAAAATTGAGGCTTCGATAACCGATATGGCAGGAGTTACAATTAAAAAACTGAAAACCTCCGAAATTAAGAACAGGTCTGCCATTAGTCATATATCATTGTACGAAGACAATATGATCAAAGAATTTACTTTGAAACATAATGTATATCCTTATATTCTAAACTATTCGTACGAAGAGTCGGAAACTCAGTTTTTATATATCGACTATTGGATGCCAGTTTTAGACCCTAAAATTCCAACGCTAAAATCTCAATTAACTCTTACTTTACCAATTAATTTCAAAATTAAATACACAACAGAAAAAATAATCGGCGAAAAGAAGGATACAATACAGAATAACTTGATTTATACATGGTCGGCTACCTACGGCGGAATAAGCGATACAGAAATTTATTCGCCTGATGCTGATACCTATTATCCAAAAGTAAAGATAGTGCCTTCCGATTTTTACTTTGAAGAAAAGGGGAGTTTTGATAGCTGGAAAAGTTTTGGTAACTGGCAATACGGTATCAACAATAATTTGTTGGATTTGCCAGATGCCGAAAAGGCTAGAATTAATTCGTTGCTGGTTGGAGTAACAGATAGTAGGGAGAAAGTGAAAACTTTGTATCACTATTTACAGGATGCAACCCGTTATATCAACGTTTCGGTCGAAACCGGAGGGATGGTTCCATATCCGGCAAGTTATGTTGCTGAAAATAAATATGGAGATTGTAAAGCATTGTCGAATTATTTTCTGGCTGTTTTGCAATATGCGGGTATTACATCTTACTATACAAAAGTAAGAGCAGGTGATAAAATAAAGGTGATCGACAAAACGTTTCCTTCGCAGCAGTCCATTCACATTATTTTGTGTGTTCCATTGGATAGGGATACGATATGGCTCGATTGTACCAGCGATGGACCGTTTAATTATCTGGGTACTTTTACACAGGGAAGGGCTGCCTATATCATTGATAAAGACAACAGTCATTTTGTGCTGACGCCAAAATTGAAGCCTGCTGATGTTGAAGAACGAAGAATAATTCTGGGGGAGTATAAAGAAGGGACAACTGCTACCGTGGATTTCAAAACTCAGATGAAAGGTTCAAAGTTTGATCAACTTTCGCATATTTCAAGAGAATATAATAAGAATGATCAGACCTTGATCGTCCGAAATAACTTTATTGAAAATGGATTCGAACTTATTGGCTTTGAGCTGCTTCCAGTACATCGTGATTCGTTGTTTATCAATCTGAATTACCATACACAGACAAATATGTTGTATCAGCATTATGGAAATGATTTTGTAGTAAGGACAGTACCATTTGATTTGCCAAACTTTAAAAAGCCTGCCGAACGCAAATTTCCTGTTCAGTTAGATTTTCCGATTTGCAAAACAGATTCGCAGGTTTTCATTCTACCTGATGGATATTCTATACCCGAGCATGTTAAAGAAGACTCAGTTCAGTCAGAATATGGAAAATACACTTTGAAAATGACTGTTCGCGATCAAAAACTGATGGCTATAAAGTCATTTGTGCTTTATGATGGAAAATGTACACTTGAGCATTATCCCGCATTTTATGATTTTATTAAAAAAGTAAACGACAAAGAAAATAACGCCTTGATTCTATTCAATAAAAAATAATTGTTTTATGAAAAAATGTATATTGATCCTCGTAACATTTGTTTGTTTGCAACTAATACAGGCGCAAACCAATAAATATGAATTTGGCAAAGTTCCGATTGAAGATATTCAATACAACGAATGTCCTTACGACAAAACAGCTGAGGCAGTAGTGCTTTTCGACAAGGGAGAATCACATTTTGTGCAGTCTCATAATTCATTTTTGATAATCTATGAAAGAACTACCCGGATTAAAATACTGACTGCTGCGGGTGTTGATTGGGCTAAAGTAGAAATCCCATTTTATCAGTCGAATAATATATATGAGAAAGTTTTTGACGTAGAAGCTACGGCTTATAACTATGAAGATGGTGTGCTTACGAGAACTAAGTTGGAGAGCGAAAATATCCATGATGAGAAATTAAACGAAAGCTGGATATTGAGAAAATTTGCTGTTCCCAACGTGAAGGTTGGAACTGTTATTGAATACAAGTATACGATTGAGTCGGAATATGTTTTTAATTTACGCGATTGGGAGTTTCAATGGAAAATACCGGTTTTATACAGTCAGTATAATGTTTCAATGGTTCCGTTTTACCAATATACTTTTTTGTTGCAGGGAGCGGGTAAGTTCGATGAACAGACATCGGAGGTTTCTACGGGACTTGAAGAACAATTCGGAAGTATCAAGTATAAATATATGAATCATACATATATAATGAAAAACTTAGCGGCTTTTAAGGATGAGGAATTTATTACTTCTCCCAAGGATTATATGATAAAACTCGATTTTCAATTGTCGAAAATCTTATATCCGAGTGGATTCAAGAAAGATATAATTACTACATGGCCATTGTTAATAAAAGATCTGCTTGAGGATGATAATTTTGGAAAATATGTATCAAAAAGCGCTAAAATTGCTCCAAAGATTTTTGACTTGAATGGTTTCTCCGCATTGACACAACAGCAGAAATTTGACTCAGTGATCAATTATGTAAAGAAAAATTATTCGTGGAATAAAAAAAACAGAATATATAGTTCGAAATCGGTGAAGGACTTGATGACCGATAAGTTTGGGAACTCGGCAGATGTGAATTTATTTGCCGTTGGTTTATTGAATGGAGTCGGTGTAAAGGCCTATCCGGTTTTAATAAGTACGCGCGACAATGGGAAAATAAAATACGATTATCCTTTTCTTGATTTTTTCAATTATGTAGGAATTAAAGCTGACATCGACAGTGTTTCAGTTTTGAGTGATGCTACCGATATTCTGATTGCAAATGATAGATTGCCGGTTGATTGCATTAACGATGTAGGTTTAATCATTCAGAAAGAAGAAGTGGAATGGGTAGGTTTACTTTCAAAAACTAATTCTAAAAGTCGATCGACTTTTTTGGTGAATCTGAATGATACGCTCTCCACAGCCAACATAATCCTGTCTGCCGGCGAGTACGATGGATTATATATGCGGAAGGAATATGGTTCGGATATGAAAAAAATAGCCGCTTATTTTTCTGAAAACGACTATAGTGTTGCAGACTCTTCTGTTGTGGTTAAAAATATGGAGAAATTTTCAAGTCCATACCTTTTGAGGTTTACTTCGGAATTCAGACCCGAACGAATCAATAATAAAATCTATTTAGCACCTTTCTTTAACGAATTACCTAAGGTAAATCCCCTGAAACAGCAAACAAGAACTTATCCTATTGATTTTACTTATTCAAAACAACGCATTTATAATTCAAATATTCCTATCCCCGAAGGTTATACCGTAGAGTTTCTGCCGATGAGTAAAAAAATTAACAATGATCAGTTTGAGATGGGATACAACGCATCAATTATTGGCAACAATGTAAATGTAGCATTCTATTATTATTTCAAGCAGCCTGTTTATGCTGCTGCTGATTATGTTAAGGTTAAAACCTATTATAACGAGATAATAAGTAAAGGGAATGAGAAAATAGTTTTTGTAAAGAAGTAAATTTCATTAAAATAAATCAGCAAGGTCGGTAATACATTTGTTTTGCCGGCCTTGTTTGTTTTATAAAGTTTTGTCAATCTGGTTTCTATCAGTACCGGAAATAATGATATAAACCCTTCAACGTAACTTACAAGGTTGTGGCGTTTTTTTTTCAATAGTGCATTCTTTTGACGCAATTTGTTTTTTATCTTCATTTTTTCATCTTTTTTGAACAATAAAAAACTCAGGCCGTGCTTTTTAGTTTTATCTTTGCAACAATTTTAAAAACAAGCTCAAAAGTGAAAACAAACAAGGATATTTTTGTCGAAAAACTTCAGTCGTTTATTGCTAAAAAAGAATTACTAAAGTTCAGTTTAAGTTCTCCGAAGGACAAGACGGCTGATTTAAAAAAGCTTATTGTAACAGCTGTTGAACTTAAAAAAGGCTATTGTCTGAATTTTGTTTACCGCCATACCACCAAAGATATTACCAAAAACTTTGAAGTGAATGAAGGAATAGCTTTGATAGTCAATGCTATTAATTTGGAGTTTAATAACGCAGAAATATTAAGTGCTACCGAAAATCTGAGTTTATACACATTGCCCAATGGGAAAATCCAGGTAAAAACAACAGCCTCAACCCTGAAAGCTCCCGTTTCGCTGGCTCACGATAAAGCCAAAGACAAACTGATTGCTTTGGAAAATAACGTGTATTTGCGTGAATTGGGAGTGACGAATGCCGATTTCGAATTGCGTCGCGAAATGAGTGACAAGTACCGGCAAATCAACAAATACATTGAGTTGTTGTCGCCAAATTTGAAAGAAGCTGATCTTCCGGCAGATTTTCATGTGGTGGATATGGGTTCAGGCAAAGGCTATCTTACTTTTGCTTTGTACGATTATCTGACCAATGGTCTGAAGCTTACTCCCAAAATGACTGGTGTTGAGTTTCGTCCTGATTTAGTGCAGATTTGCAATGATATTGCTACTAAAGCAAACTTTGCTCAGTTGAAATTTGAGAAAGGAACTATTGTGGATACGCAACTTGATAAAATTGATGTGCTCATTGCGCTTCATGCCTGCGATACTGCCACCGACGATGCCATTTTCAGGGGAATAAAATCAGGAGCTGCACTGATTGTGTGTGCTCCTTGCTGCCATAAGCAAATTCGTAAAGCTATGAATGTGAGTGGAGAACTGGCTAATATAACAAAGTTTGGCATTTTAAAAGAGCGTCAGGCTGAAATAATAACTGATACATTACGCGCCATGATGATGGAGTATTTTGGCTACAAAACCAATGTTTTTGAATTTATTCCACTGGAACATACGCCTAAAAATGTGATGATAGTAGGGCGCAAAATTGCAACTTCCGTTGCTGATCAGAAGCGAATCCTTGCCGATATTGCTGTCCTGAAAAAGCTGTATGGCATCGAAAAACATTATCTTGAAACTTTGCTCGAAATTTAAATGCAATTTCTTTTACATAAAAATGCTAAGTCGCACATATCAGAATTGATTTATTGCGACTTAGCATTTTTTGTGCTTTAGTCTTTGCTTTCGAATTTAGCTTTGGGTCTTAATCTGCTTTTGAAAATTTTGCTGTCGGCATATTTATCGGCATGTTGCTGGCGCAGTTTTTTGCGCTCTTCGATGGGCAGATGGAATATGGTTTGACATTCCTCACCACAACAACCTTCGAATTTTTCTGCACATTCGGCGCACTGAATAAAAAGCAAATGACAATCGCTGTTGGCACAGTTGGTATGCGTATCAGCAGGCTTTCCACATTGGTGGCAGCGCGAAATTATTTGACCATCCACCGATTCTCCCAGGCGTTCATCGAAAACGAAGTTTTTACCGTAAAACTTCGATTCAATGCCCAGTTGCTTGATTTGCTGTGCATATTCAATAATGCCCCCGTGTAATTGCGAAACGTTTTCGAACCCATTGTGAATAAGGAACGAACTGGCTTTTTCGCAGCGAATTCCGCCGGTGCAATACAACAAAAACTGTTTGTCTTTGTCATCTTTATACTTGTCGATGACCAACTGAATTTCTTCACGAAAAGTATCAACATCAGGGCAATAGGCATTCTTGAAATGACCGATTTCGCTTTCGTAATGATTGCGCATGTCCACCACAATGGTTTCCGGTGCGTCGAGCGCTTCGTGAAACTCGAGTGCACTCAGGTGTTTCCCTACTTTAGATAAATCGTATGTGCCATGTTCAAGTCCATCCGCCACAATTTTAGGACGAACTTTAATCGTAAGTTTGTAAAACGATTTTCCATCGTCTTCGATGGCGTATTTAATGGGTAGCTGGTATAACTCCCGAATTGAATACAGATTTTCAAGAAATGCACTCAGGTTATGTTCCGGAACGCTCATTTGAGCATTAATGCCTTCGCGGGCTATGTAAATACGACCAAAACAGCCGAGTTCACTCCAGTTGCGATACAAATCGTTGCGGAATTCCTGTGGGTTTTCGATGTTGAAGTATTTGTAAAACGAGATGGTGCGGCGTTTAAATGTTTCGTTTTGAAGTTGTTCCTTTAAAATGCGACGGTCAATCCGATTTTCTAACATAATGAGTAATACCTGATTTTATTAAATGTAAGCATGAATTATCCATAACAATGAAGACGTCGGATTGTTTCGGTAAATATATTTTTAACTGTTTGTTGTGCAAATTAACCGGCTGTGTAGTAATTATAATCTTTGAGAAAGGTTTCGATTAATTTTTTATCGGACTCGAATTTATCGGTAAGTTTGGTTACATTGTATATTTTTTCAGCTATCTTTTTTAAAAGTACAGCATTTTTCGATTTGTTGGTAAGTTCAAAATTTTCTTTAATAATTCTGATATCATTATCCGAAAACAAAATCATCTGATTCCTGCTAAAATAGGGTTTGTAATCTTCTGCAATTTCCATAACTATAGTATGGCTTATATTGTATTTTGATTTTTCGGAGATAACTGCTGTGCCGGCTGCCAAATCGCCCAAACGTTGTGTATGCTTTGTGCTTACCATGGCTATAACACCGGGAATAAACCCCATTTGAATATCAACAATGGCAAAAATCCAACGTACAAAATAATCGAAAAATCCAGCCTGATAGCCATCTATCTTTACAACTTTTATTTTCAACAATTTTTTGCCAAAAGTCTGTCCTTCCATGGTTGATTCACAAACGAGCGAATAAAACATGACAGGCAATGATATCAATAATAATGCAATGGATGAACTTAAATCAGGATTTTTAAAAATATCTCCCAATAAAATAAAAACCACAATAATAAAATAGGCAATTTGTATGACTAAATCGATTAAATAAGCCAGCATTCTTTCACCAATTGTAGCCGTTGTGAAAAATAAATTAATATTTTGCGTTGTGTTTATATGTAAATTTGACATAAAATTTTACTTTTGTATTTAATTATGAGAGAAATATCATTTATCAAAAAAAATAAGTCAAAATGGTTGGAGCTAGAACAATCATTGAACCAGAAGCAAAGCCAAAACCCTGACGAGCTGGCCGATGCTTATATTCAGTTAATCAATGATTTATCGTATAGCCAGACTTATTATCCAAAAAGTAAAACCACTGAATACCTTAATTTCTTAGTAACGCAAATATACAGAAAAATTTACAAAACCAAACGCCTCGAGAAAAACCGTCTCAAATCATTTTTTTTGGAAGAGATACCGTCATTAGTTTATCAATACCGCAAACAAATGATTTTTGCTTTTGCATTGTTTTTCTTCTTTGTTGCTTTAGGTGCTATTTCGGCTGCTTACGACGACAGATTTGTGCGGATAATTTTGGGCGACGAATATGTGAATATGACGCTTGAAAACATCAAAAATGGTGATCCGATGGCAGTTTATAAAAAACAAGGGGAGTTGAATATGTTTATTGGTATTACAATCAATAACATTGGCGTTGCAATGAAATCGTATGTTTTTGGTTTGTCGGCAGGTGTTTTGACCTTTTTTATGTCGATGCAGAATGGCATTATGTTGGGTTCATTTCAATACTTTTTTTACGAGAATGGAGTGTTCGAACAAAGTCTGCGTGGAATTTGGCTTCATGGAGCAATGGAAATTTTCAGTATTGTTATTGCAACAATGGCCGGATTTATCCTGGCGGGTTCTATACTTTTTCCGGGTACTTATTCCCGTTTTCAATCCTTCGTTACCGGGGCACGCCAAAGCCTTAAAATACTTATTAGCACCATGCCTTTTTTTGTTGTGGCGGGATTTATAGAGGGTTTTGTGACGCGATTATCTAACACTATGCCTTTATGGATGAATGTCTTCATCATTGTGATTACTTTGGCTTTGATATCATTTTATTATTTAGTATTACCTTTTATTTATCATAAAAAACAAATCTATGCAAGAATTTCAACTCTACAAAAAACGTAACTTTAATGCTTATATCAACGACAGTATTCAGTTCTTTAAACTGTTCGGTAAGAATTATTTCAAAAACTACATTACTATCAATGGGGCATTACTGCTGGTTTTGAGTGCTCTTTTTTATTTTACATTCAGGGATTTCTTCGGAAATATGATGCAGCCTGATGTTGCAAATGATTGGTTCTTTAGCGATAATAATATTTTTTTAGTCGTAGTGCTTTTTACGATTTTCTTTCTTGTGTCAATTGCTTCGTCGGTACTTAGCATTGGTCAACCGATTGTGTATGTGAAAATGTTTGAAAAAACAGGACGGAACGATTTCACAGCATCCGAGATTTTGCAGGAAATTCTTAAAATCGCAGGTAGAATTATTGTTTTTGGAATTATCTCATTTTTTATTTTCTTTCCGGCCATGATGGTTTTAATGATGCTCGGCGTTGTTTTAAGTGTTTTACTTGTAGGTATTCCACTTTTAATAATTGGGCTTCCGGCTATGTTGGTATGGTCAATTCAGGCTTTGATTGTTTATGTTTATGAAGATGCCGGTTATTTTTCCGCTTTAGGCAAAGCATGGAAAATTCTATTCAGTAACTTTTGGCATATTGTAGGTTCGTCAATTATAATTTACATATTTGTTTCTATAGTGCAGAGTGCAATCAGTATGGTCCCTTATTTTATGATAATGGCTTCATATGTTTCATCAGGTTCCGACCTAAATGCCTTTGAATTTCCTCCGTCGATGGTGTTTCTGTATGTGTTAGGTATGGTAGTTACTTATTTGATGCTCAATATATTTTATATTCAACAAACTTTGGTTTATTACAGCGCCATTGAAGATACCGAACATTTACAGGCAATTTCTGAAATTGACAATATCGGCGGCAATGAAGCATAAAGCATCTCTGATTTTGCTGTTATTTTTCAGTGTTCAACTTATTGCTCAGGAAAAAAGTGCTTTAGAGGAAGTTCAAACTGTCTTAACTGATAGTTTTGATTTCGACAAAGATAAATTGGTAAAAAAAATGCTTACCGATTTACCCTCTGATACCGCAAAACGTCAGGTTACAGGTTTTCAACAAAATTTCAAGTCGGAATATTTGAGCGACGATGAGTTTAATTATTCGCAGGGAAAAGATAGTTATTCATATTGGCAACTATTAAAAAAACGTATAGGTAACTTTCTGAAAAAACTGTTTGGGTATGCTCCGGATGCACCTACACCTGCGTTTATTGAAATTTTGATAGGCGTACTAAGTGGCATCGTTGTTCTTATTGTTTTGTTTATTGCTGTTCGTATCCTTATTCGTCACAAAGGTCGTTGGTTTTTCGATAAAAAGAACGAGGAGCTGACGTTGGATATTTATGATACTGAAAATCTGATTGAAAAAGCCGATTTCCGGCAACTTATTGCCGAACATGAGCAAAAGGGAGATACCCGCTCCTGCATTAGATTGTATTTTTTATGGACTCTTAAAGTGTTGAAAAATAATAATTTGATAAATTGGTTGCCCGATAAAACTAACTCAGAATACCTGAATGAAATTACCGATCAAGCAATGAAGAATCAATTTTCGTATTTGTCGTATCTCTACGAGTATGTTTGGTATGGTGAGTTTCCGCTCGAGAATAATGATTATTTGAACGCAAAGTCTGCTTTCGAAAATCTGTTACGGAAGGAGGTGCTGAATGGGTAAAACAATCAAATTATACCTGGGCGGAATCTTCCTTTTGGTACTGATTATTTTGCTGATTGATACTTTCAGAGTAAAACCAACCAATTGGAAACCAACTTATTCACTCGATTTCAAAAATCCATTCGATCTGTATGTTTTTAACAGGGAGATAAAAAATATAATTCCTGAAAACAGAATAAATCGTATTTTAAGTACACCTTACGAATATATTCAAAATCAAACTGATACGGTTACTTACCTTATGATCAGGCAAAATATGTATTTTATTGGTGATACAGTGATACTTGAAAAAGTGAAGGAGGGAAGTAATTTATTTGTTAGCAGCGAAAATTTTGTTCGGAATATTACAGATAGTTTAGCCTTGAAATACACCGAAGCTGATTCGGACTTGTCGTTGAAAAAACTGGATATGCTCACACTCTCGTTAACCAACAAAAACTGGAGCAAAGCCAATTACAAGATGAAACCGGTGAACAACACATTTGCATTTGTCGATGCCGATGCGGCAACCACAACCATTTTAGGAACAGAAAAATTGCCGGATGGGAAAATATATCCAAACTTTCTGAAGATTAAATACGGGAAGGGATATGTTTATATTCACAATCAGCCACAGGTGTTTACAAACCACGCATTACTGTCGGCGCAAAGTTCAGCCGGTTATGTCGCGCATTTGCTTTCGTATATTCCGAAAGACAGGCCTGTGGTTTGGTTTGTGCAGGGTCAAACATCGAACCCTAATGCTCCAAAAAACGAGACAGGACTCTCGGTGGTGTTCAGGTATCCGGCATTACGGGCAGTGTGGCTTTTACTTATTTATGGACTATTGTTATACAGCTTATTCAATTCAAAGCGCCGTCAGCGAATTGTTCCCGTTATCAAACCATTGAAAAATACAACGGTGGAATTTGTACAAACTATTGGTAATCTGTATTATCAACAGGGTAATGTGGCTAATATTATTGAGAAAAAAATAGTCTTTTTCCTGGATCGAATTCGTACTAATTATTTTATTGATACTTCAAAATTAGATGAACGCTTCACCGAAAGGCTTAGAAGCAAATCCGAAAAGGATATTGAATTAATAACTGAAATTGTTGACTTTATTAACGAATTCAGGAATAACAAAACTGCTGAGAAAAAAGATTTGATTCATATAAATAAACTTATCGAAGCATTTTGGGATAAAAACTTAAAACAAGAATAATAATTAACTTACAGTATATGGAAAACGAACAAATTGAATCAACAGACATTCATTTCGAAACCCGAATTGATTTAAAAGAGATACAAAAACAAGTAAATGCAATCCGCTCCGAACTTAAAAAAGTGATAGTAGGGCAGGACAAAGTGATTGATTATTTGTTGGTTGCTATTCTTGCCAACGGTCATGTATTGCTCGAAGGCGTTCCGGGAGTTGCCAAAACCATGGCGGTTAAATTGCTTGCCCGTACGCTGAGTGTAAAGTTCAGCCGAATACAATTTACACCCGATTTAATGCCCTCTGATATACTTGGAACATCGGTGTTCGATCTTAAGAAATCGGAATTCGAGTTCAGACACGGACCTATCTTCGCCAATATGATATTGATAGACGAAGTAAACCGCGCTCCGGCCAAAACACAAGCAGCCCTTTTCGAAGTGATGGACGAGCGGCAAATTACAATTGATGGAAAGACCTATGTAATGGATTCGCCTTTTTTGGTAATGGCGACACAGAATCCGATAGAGCAGGAGGGAACCTATCGTTTACCCGAAGCGCAATTAGACCGTTTTATGTTTAAAGTGGTGATTGATTACCCAAACCTGGTGGACGAATGCGAAATTATCCGACGTGAGCACGAGGCATTGAATGGAGATAAAACTATTGATGTACAAAAGGTTGTAGATAAAGCCGATATTGATAATGTGAAATCTATCGTTCGCAGTGTATTGGTGGAACAAAACATTATCGAATATATTGCCCGTATTGTTCAGGAAACCAGAGAACATCCGTTTTTGTATCTCGGAGCTTCGCCCCGCGCTTCGCTTGCTATTCTGAATGCTTCGAAAGGATTTGCAGCGCTTCATGGTCGTGATTTTGTGACTCCTGATGACGTAAAAGATTCAGCTTTAGCAGTGCTGCAACATCGAATTATTGTTGCTCCCGAAAAAGAAATGGAAGGCGTGAAAACCGAAGAAATAGTGAAACAAATTATTGATTCCCTGGAAATTCCGCGTTAAATGAAAATTCTTAAATCATTGTATATTCATCAGTTGTTTTTCAATATTCTATTGGGTATTGGGGGCATTTTTTTCATCTCTTTTTTTGTACAGTGGTTGTATTATATTGCCATAGCTTTGCTTGTCGTATTCTTACTAATAACTTTTGCCGATATTTTTATCTTGTTTTCAGTAAAAAACGGACTTGAAGCTGATCGGCAATTGCCTGAGCGCTTTTCAAACGGTGACGACAATGCGGTTGTCATTCACATCTCAAATTTCTATCCTTTCACAGTAATATTAAGTGTGATTGACGAAGTTCCATTTCAGTTTCAAAAACGCAATTTTCTGCATTCAATAAAATTAAACGGTAACAGCAAGCACGAAACAAAATACTTGTTACGCCCAACCGAACGTGGTGAATATCAATTTGGAAGATTAAATATTTACGTACAAACAACTTTGGGCTTAACTTCCAGACGTTATGTGTTTTCAGAAAATGTTATCGTTCCAACATATCCATCTTTTATTCAGCTTCGCAAATATGATTTGTTAGCCTTCTCCAATCGATTGACCGAATACGGAATCAAACGAATTCGTCGCATTGGACATACAATGGAATTTGAGCAAATAAAAGAATATGTTCAGGGAGATGATATCAGAACTATTAACTGGAAAGCATCTTCGAAAAGAAACCAATTGATGGTCAATCAGTTTCAGGATGAAAAATCGCAACCGGTTTATCAAATAATTGATACAGGAAGAACCATGCAAATGTCTTTTCATGGATTAAGTTTGTTGGATTATTCAATTAATTCAACTTTAGCCCTGGCCAATGTCATACTTAAAAAGCAGGACAAAGCGGGGATGTTGACTTTTTCAAAAAAAGTGGATAACCTGCTGGCTGCCGAAAGAAGGCCGGGACAAATGGAAAAATTAATGGAGAAACTTTATAATATTAGCACTGATTTCTCCGAAAGTGATTTTAGCCGATTGTATGTTGATATTAAACAATCGATAAAACAACGCAGCGTAATTTTACTATATACAAATTTCGAAACCATAGATGGATTACGCCGTCAATTGCTTTATCTTAAAAATATTGCGAAAAATCACTTTTTAATTGTAGTGTTTTTTGATAATACCGAGTTGAATAAAATAATTTATAAGTCATCAATAAATATTCAGGAAGTGTATGATAAAGTAGTTGCAGAAAAATTTGCATTTGAAAAAAAGTTAATTGTTAGTGAATTAGAGAAACATGGCATACAGACAATACTCACGCAACCCGAAAATTTAACCATCAATAGCATTAATAAATACATCGAGTTAAAAGCAAAAGGAGTAATTTAAAGGGGAAAAAGGGAAATTTTGTTAATTATAAATTATTTTTTGCTATTTTTACAGCGTTATTAACTTAGATAAAAAAATATTTCAGGTGGAATCCGAAAAACCTTATGAGTAGGAAAAATCTATAAATCTAATTAAAAGTATGAATTGGTATTTAAAAGTTTTAAAACAGTATGTCGATTTTAGTGGTCGTGCTCGCCGTAAAGAGTATTGGATGTTTATATTGTTTAATATTATTTTCAGTGCAATTGCTATGACAATTGACTATGTTTTGGGTTTATCTGTTATGGGTTCCGGTCCGATAGGAATGATCTACTCATTGGCAATTCTATTGCCAAGTATTGCTGCTGTTGTACGTCGCCTTCACGACATTAACAAGAGTGGCGCGTGGATTCTTATTGGCTTTATTCCTTTGATTGGACAAATCTGGTTATTGGTTTTATTAATCAAAGCAGGAGATGCCGGTGATAATAAATATGGTTCTGACCCAAAAATTGAAGTAGCTCAATAATACTGAATCTAGTTCACAAGACACAACAACGCTGTTTCAATTGATTTGAGACAGCGTTGTTGTAGGTAGGAATGATATCTCTTTGCAATTTTCTATATAACCATATTTTGTACAAATAATAAATAGCGCTTATAATTTGTACGATATTAATTCAATTATTTGAAACCAAAATAATTAGGACACAATAAAAATATCTACACAACGATAACTAAAAATCTCTGGAATATTCACTCAAAACTATCTTTTTTATTTCAGATTTTTCTGTTTTCAAAACCATCAAAAATTTCTATCTTTGTATGCAAATTGAAGATTAATAGCATAAATATTTAAACCGTTGAATATATGCTTCTTCTGTAACTCCAATAACTTCAAAAAAACAATGATTCAATTTTTTCAGACTCCCGCCCAACATGTTTTTGTGGTTCAAAGCAAAAACAATTTGTCGACCGAAGATGTAAGTAAATTAGAATGGCTATTCAGCGAGGCAAAACTGACGAACCTTTCGACAATCGAAGGTAATTACGTCGGCCCGCGACGCGAAATGATAACTCCCTGGAGCACGAATGCCGTTGAAATCACTCAGAATATGGGTATCAGCGGCATTCTTCGTATAGAGGAGTTTCGTTTAATGCCACATACACCATCCGTTCAGGGTGGTTTGGAATACGACCCGATGCTCGAACGCATTTATTCGGGCCTGAATCAGGATATTTTTACCATCAATAAACAGCCGGAACCCATTTTATATATAGATGATATTGCTGCTTACAATGAAAAAGAAGGTTTGGCACTGAGTCCAGATGAAATTGAATACCTGAATAACGTAAGTAAAAAAGTGGGTCGAAAACTAACTGATAGCGAAGTTTTCGGTTTTTCGCAGGTAAATTCGGAACATTGCCGTCACAAAATTTTTAACGGTCAATATGTGATTGATGGAGAAGAAAAAGAACTGACTCTTTTCAAACTCATTCGCAAAACTTCAGAAGAAAATCCAAATAAGCTCGTTTCGGCTTACAAAGACAATGTGGCTTTCAATGCCGGACCAAAGATTGAGCAATTTGCTCCTGCCAGTGGCGACAAACCTGACTTTTTCCAAACCAAAGAAATAGACTCGGTTATTTCTCTGAAAGCTGAAACGCATAACTTCCCGACTACTGTGGAACCGTTCAACGGTGCTGCTACCGGTACAGGTGGCGAAATTCGCGACCGTCTCGGTGGAGGTAAAGCCAGTTTGCCTATTGCAGGAACTGCTGTGTATATGACTTCTTACGCCCGCAACGATAATAATCGTCAATGGGAAAATAATATCGCTCCACGCAAATGGTTGTACCAAACGCCTGAGCAAATTCTGATTAAAGCTTCGAACGGAGCTTCTGATTTTGGAAACAAATTTGGTCAGCCGCTTATTTGTGGTTCGTTAATTACCTTCGAACATCAGGAAAACGACAAGAAGTTTGGTTACGACAAAGTAATTATGATGGCTGGTGGCGTTGGTTTTGGAACCATGCGCGACGCTTTGAAAGGCGATGTGGCTGCCGGTGAAAAAGTGGTGGTTATGGGTGGCGACAACTACCGAATTGGTATGGGTGGAGCTGCTGTATCGTCGGTTCAAACTGGCGAATACGACAATTCAATTGAGCTAAACGCCGTACAGCGTGCTAACCCGGAAATGCAAAAACGTGTTTCGAACGTTATCCGCACTTTGGCAGAAGCTGAAACCAACCCGATTGTTTCTATTCACGATCACGGTGCTGGTGGACACCTCAACTGTTTATCGGAATTGGTGGAAACTACCGGTGGTAAAATTGACATGTCGGCATTGCCCGTTGGCGATCCAACTTTGAGTGCCAAAGAAATTGTAGGTAACGAAAGTCAGGAACGCATGGGCTTTGTGATTTCTGAAAAAGAAGTGGAGAAAGTGCGCGCCATTGCTGAACGTGAGCGTGCTCCGTTTTATGTGGTGGGTGAAACTACCGGAAAAATGGATTTTGTTTTCGAACAAGCTGACGGACAAACACCTATTAACCTGAAACTGGAAGATATGTTCGGTAAGCCGCCAAGAATGGTAATAGTTGATAATAGTGTGGATGAAAGTTATGCAGCTCCTGAAATTTCGGAAGAAAAACTGCAAAGCTATATCGAAAATGTTTTACAAGTTGAATCTGTGGCTTGTAAAGACTGGTTGACAAACAAAGTTGACCGCTCTGTAACAGGTAAAATTGCCCGTCAGCAATGTGCCGGTGAAATTCAGTTGCCGTTGAATGACCTTGGTGTAGTAGCGTTAGATTTCCGTGGAACGGTAGGTATCGCAACTTCTATCGGACACGCACCGTTGGTTGCTATGGCAGATTCGGAAGCCGGTTCAGTAATGGCTATTGCCGAAGCATTGACAAACATTGTGTGGGCACCATTGACCGACGGTTTGGATAGCGTTTCGCTGAGTGCCAACTGGATGTGGCCGTGTAAAAATCCGGGCGAAGATGCCCGTTTGTACAAAGCAGTGGAAGCTTGTTCGGATTTTGCCTGTTCGTTAGGAATCAATATACCAACCGGAAAAGATTCGCTTTCGATGACACAGAAATATGGTGACGATAAAGTATTCTCGCCCGGAACGGTGATTATTTCGGCTGGTGCTGAAGTATCTGACGTGAAAAAAGTAGTTTCGCCTGTTTTGGTAAACGATGAAAAATCGGTTGTTTATTATATTGATTTCTCTTTCGATAGCCATAAATTGGGAGGTTCGGTTTTGGCTCAAACGCTGAATAAAATTGGTGACGATGTGCCAACCGTAAAAGATGCCGAATACTTTAAAGCTGCTTTTGATAGCATTCAGGAAATGATTGGTCAAAATCTTATTTTAGCCGGACACGATATTTCGGAAGGTGGTTTAATAACCGCCATGCTCGAAATGTGTTTTGCAAATACAAAAGGCGGTTTAAACGTAAACTTAGATTATATAGCTGAAAACTCATTGGTGACCATGCTTTTTGCTGAAAATCCGGGTGTGTTGATTCAGGTAAAAGACCGCAAAGCTGTTGAGAAAATTCTGAACGACAATGGTGTTGGTTTTGCACGTATTGCTACGCCAATTGCTGAACGCCGTTTGGAAATCAATCGCAAGAAAGAAGCTTACTCATTCTCAATTAATGAGTTGCGCGACCTTTGGTTTAAACCTTCGTATTTGCTCGACCGCAAACAAAGTGGCGAATTATGTGCACAATCGCGTTACAACAATTATAAAAACCAACCGCTGGAATTTGCTTTCAATGCTTCTTTCAAAGGTAAATTGTCGCAGTTTGGCATTTCGCCCGATCGCAAACCAAGTGGTGTTAAAGCTGCTATCATTCGCGAAAAAGGAACAAACGGTGAACGCGAAATGGCTTACGCACTGTATCTGGCAGGATTTGATGTGAAAGACGTTCACATGACCGACCTTGCTACAGGTCGCGAAACGCTCGAAGACGTGAATATGGTGGTATTCTGCGGAGGATTCTCTAACTCAGACGTGCTGGGTTCAGCCAAAGGTTGGGCCGGAGGATTCCTCTACAACGAAAAAGCAAAACTGGCGCTCGATAATTTCTATAAACGTACCGACACTTTGAGTTTGGGTATTTGTAACGGTTGTCAGTTGATGGTGGAATTGGGTGTAATAACTACCGAACACGATGTGAAACCACGCATGTTGCACAACGACTCGCACAAATTTGAATCAGGTTTTGTGGGATTAACTATTCCTGAAAATAACTCTGTGATGTTAGGTTCGTTAAGTGGAAGCAAATTAGGTGTTTGGGTGGCTCACGGCGAAGGTAAATTTTACCTGCCAAAAGCGGAGAACGAATACAATATCATTGCAAAATATTCATATGCAGGTTATCCTGCCAATCCAAACGGTTCTGATTATGCAACTGCAGGTATCTGCTCGGCTGATGGTCGTCATTTGGCCATGATGCCACACCCTGAACGTGCTATTTTTCCTTGGCAATGTGCCAACTATCCGGCCGACCGCAAAAACAGTGACCAAATCACTCTGTGGGTGGAAGCGTTTGTAAATGCAAGAGTTTGGGTGGAAAAGAATAAATAAAAGATTCCTAACTCATAGAGGGGAATAAGAGAACAGCTTCGCAAAATGTGAAGCTGTTTTTTTATTTGCAATTCAAACATTTTATCTCAATAAAAAAACGTACATTTGCATCAGTAAACATATTTTTACAAATCATCGATTTAACAGTATATGGATAAGGTAATATGCACCCACTGCAAAACAGAGAATATTTCAAAAGCAAAATATTGTATTGAATGCGGTTTTGAACTTCCAAAGATTATAAAGGAAGTTGTTCCGGAAGTTCAGACAACAGTGAAACCGAAAAAAAAGCGGAAGTATGTTTCCCCGCTGGTGATTATTTCATTGATTGTTATTACACTCTCTGTTTTGGGATATTTCACCTATCAGAAGTTAGTGGAAAACAAAGTATTCGAAACCATTGAAAATGTTATCAATACTGCAAAAAATCCATTGCAATTAATTGCAAACGAGATGAACAAAAGTTGTCCAATGATGGTGGATGAAGAAACCCGCCTCGATAAAGTTACATTACCATCGAAAACAGTTTTTCAATACAATTACACTTTGATAAACTACGAAAAAACAGAGATTGATACTGTTAAGATAAAAAGCAATCTGGAGCAAAATATCATTCGGCTAACTAAAACAAATCCTCAAATGCAGTATCAGCGCGAGAATAACGTGACTATGAACTACATTTATAACGACAAAAACGGTGATTATCTTATGACAATTATCATTACGCCGGAGCTTTACAAATAAATTCCGATAAAATTGAATGCACATACGGCCTCACAACTCCTGTGAGGCCGTTTTTAATACATTGTAAACTCATGCTCACGATTTGCTAAACTCATGCTCATGACTTGCTAAACTCGTGCTCACGATTTCCAAAGTCATGCTTATGATTTGCCGAACTCATGCTTATGATTTTTAAAATCTCAACGGAGAGTCTGGCGGGACCTATAGAATCTGTTTTCAATTCCTCTTCACAAGTACATTTTCTCTTCCCCTAAATCTCCAATTTACGTAACACCGACTAATTAATGTTTCCTGAACCGGTAAATTTTAAAAAAGTGAGTTATTGTTATTTAGTTTAATTGGAATTTTGTATTAAAAGAATCTCAGTCCTACTTTTATCCCCGCCCAGGTTTTCAGATTATATCCATTATTGTAGGTGTGGTTAGTAAAAGAATAGTGAGCCATTGACGAGTATGTATTTGCGTAGTTAGCACTTTTTGTATTGGTCGATAATGCATTATAAGTCAACCCCACAACAATTGACATGGATTTCGCAAGTTTATAATCAAGGCTTAGCGAGGCTTTATATAAATAATTATTGCCGACATCTCCATTTTTAATGACATTAGAAAACAAACCATCAAGATCGAGAGCTGCCTTTTTTGAAAGAGAGAAAGTAGTTCCAATTCCCGAACCGTATGTCCAAAGAGCGTTTTCAAGTTCATTTGGACGAATTCCGGCTGTTAGTATGGTGTGAAACTTGGTGGTACCTGACCTGAATGCAATATTGCTATAAAACAATTCATCGCCATATATTTCAAACTGATGCACTCCATTTTTAATTATATTGATAATTCCAATAGGCGTGCCTTCGCAGGAGTCTGCAATATTGAGGAACGCTATCTGAACACCTTTCAGCTTTTTTGAGACATTTAGTATTCCTGCAATTTGTAAACCATCCACTTCATTCGCCCGGTTTACAATACCTGCAATTTGAACTCCGGAAATTACATTAGAGTTGTTTGCAATTCCTGCCATCTGAATTTTCGAAGAATCCGAATTATTTACAATTCCGGCTATTTGCAAACTTTTGCCTTTCGGTGCATTATTCGCAATCCCGGCTATTTGTAATCCCGATATTGTTCCGGTATTGTTTGCAATTCCTGCTATTTGCACACCCGAAACGGCTGTGGTATTGTTCGCTATTCCGGCAATTTGTAATCCTTGCACGTAACGCGATTGATTAAAAATACCCGCTGACTGAAAACCGGAAGCTTTACCGCCAACAATATTTCCGATACCGGCTAATTGGCATTTTCCCGCATTGTGACGAACGATATTCACTAAACCACCCGCTTCAAAACCGGTGACTTCATTGATCGTACCTGCCAGTATATTCAACGAAACATTATAACTGACTTCACTGGAATACATGCCATCCGTTCCTATAAATGGCAGAAATGAAATCTGCATTTGCCGATGTATCGAATCGGGGACATTGTTTTTTGAACTGTTTGTTTGTGCACTACCATTTCCTATTGAAAAAATGGAGAAAAGAGAGAGAAGGATAATACTTGTTTTAAGTTTCATAAGACATTATAATTTGATTTATAATGCTAAGACAACATTAATACAAAACACCCCTAGTTGAGAGATAAAAAAATTACATAAAACGGAAAGCAACTTTTCCACCAATCCAGGACCTTAAATTGGTTGTGTTATTCAATAGTTGGTTCGAAATTGTATAGGGAGCAATTTGAGAATACAGCAATTGATTTTCGGTAGAAGTAGTTTTGTTAGTCAATACATTATACGATACGCCTAGCGCCAGTGAAATATGCTGAGTTAGTTTTCTGTCGATCCCACAGTAGAGCTTGAATTGTTTGCCGTCGGATAAAAATTTACTTGTTGTGGCAAATTGATTCATCGATAAATCAATGTCAAAAAGGCTCTTGCGTGGATTTCCCAACGAAGTGCCAATGCCAAATCCATAGCCAATCAACTTCTCGTCAAGCTGTTTTGTAAATACACCTACCGAAAAAGAGGAATGAAAATGCTGTACTCCTGATCGAAATGACATATTGACAAAGGAGGTTTCATCCATCGATAATTCGAGACGATGATAACCTGTTCGGACGTAACTGAAAAGACCGATAGGAATGCCCGAACTTGAATCGGCAATATTAACGATTCCTAATTGCAATGTTTTGGAATGTTTGGCCACATTTACAATTCCAATTTGAATATTTGACGACGCTGAGGCATAATTTAGTCCCGAAGATAGTTGTAAAAGCCTGGAGTCTTGAGCTAAATTAACTCCACCCGTAATTTGAGCAGTTGCATTTTTTGTACTGCTTACTGCTCCGGCCATTTGAAGATTGGCACTGTCTTTCGCTAAATTGATGCCGCCCGAAAGCTGTACATTAGCTTGTTTTGCCACATTTGCAGCTCCTGCAGTTTGTATGGTCGCCTTGCCTTCAACAATATTTACTCCACCCGTTATTTGTACTTTGGATGTGTCTTTCGTCATATTTATTGCTCCGGCTAATTGTGCATTCGATTTTTGCGCAATATTAATACCTCCTGCAATTTGAATGTTTGCGTTGTTGCGAGCTATGTTTATTCCTCCGGCACTTTGAATTCCATATGCGTTACGAGCAATATTAAATCCACCTGCCGCCTGAAAACCGCGCGAATTTCCACCCACAATATTCCCTGCTCCGGCCAATTGACAAACTCCTGCATTGGAACGCACAATATTGATTCCTGCACCTATTTCGCACTTTTGGATGGCGTACACATAACCCACTGTCAGGTTAATTGAAAAATCATTTTTGGTATTACCGGTCAATAAGGCATTTGTATTGACCATTGGCAGTAGCGACAATTGTACTTTCCGGAAAACAGAGTCGGTTAGATTGGTGGAGTGAATGTTGATTTTACGAGGTAAAAGCCATTTGGGTAAAAATTTACTGAAACTATTGTTCGGCCATCGCTTTTTATTGTTTGTATTTAAATTCACTTCCATCATTCTTTGGGATAAATTGAGTGAGGAAGGTATTAACAGAGTATCCGAATAGCCCACTTTACTAACGCTTAAACTTGGCGTTGGCAGACTTTCGGGCACTTCTATCCGAAAGTAGCCATATTTATTGGTAATTGCTGAAATCCCCAACTGTTTATCATACACACTGGCTTCGGTAAGCTGACTCCCGGTTTGTTTATCATAAATGTATCCTTCTAATGTCTTAATATCTTTAGGTGTATCTTTCTTCTTTTTTAGAATAATATATTTCCGACGGAGATTATAACTGACTTTATTTTCAAAAATATCGTTTAGGATAATTTTCATGGGTTTGTTCCTAACTACAACTGTTGAAATTTTCCGAACATCTATCAATTCAGGACTATATGAAAAAACGCAACCGACTTGTTCCGAAATTTGTTTTAGAATATTCTCGACAGGTTGTTCAACAACCGTCACCGAAATTCTTCGTTCGAGAAAAGGAATGGTTGTAGATTGTGCCTTAAGCATTAGGCATGAAAACAAGAATAATGAGACAAATATTATTTTTAATGTGAACTTAGTAATCAGCATTATTGTCGGTTTAAAATATATCCTTTATCGGTTTTTGAAAGGCTCAATCCTAATGTTTCCGACATAATATAAGCCATAGCATCAATATCTTCATTGTCGAATGTAACATTTAAAGTCTGTTTACCAATGAGCGAATCACCAAGCAAAATATCGTTGGGATAAACCGCATTGATTGCCTTTACGACTTCGGATAACGGAGTATTTGTAAATACAAATTTGTGGGTTTTATACGATGTGATATTGGGATTGTCCGTTTTATTCAACTTAAAAAGCTTTGTCTGCTTATCGTAAATTCCTGTTTCGCCTTTAGTAAGTCTCACGCCCACCTGACTGTCTGTAAAAAATGAAACTTCGCCCGCTTCTACAAAAACTTCAATGGTGGAATCATCCGCATTTGCTTTGACATTAAAAGTTGTTCCAATATCTTTTATCAATGTCTCGCCTGCTTTTACAATCAATTGCATTTCGTCCGAATGCTTTATTTCAAAATTTGCTTCACCCGAAAGTTGTAACACTCTTGTTTTGTTTTTTTTATCTTCAACCACCTCAATAGTCGTATTCTTGTTTAAATAAACTTGAATATTTCCGGCAATGGTTTTGTTGACGGAAGTGTCGGCGGCGGTCAAATTATAATGAATAAAATTGGAGTCGGAATTGTTTGATAAATAATAAAACAATGATGAAATGCCTACGACTAATGTAAACATCGCTGCAACTCTTACCCAGCTTTTCGATTTCATTACCAACCTTTTGCTTTTTGATGGAGTAATCGCTTGCATTGGCTGATCAAGTTGAGCATTCACTTTTTCCCACGCTTTAGCAGTATCTACCTTTATGGAAGATTGCGATGCAAGTGCTTTATCGTGCAACAACCGGATGTTTTCAACATACCTTTTGTTTTCAGCCGACAAATCCATCCATTCGCCAAGCAACTGGATGTCTTCTTGCGATGCTTCGTCAACAACGAATCTTGCAATAATGCGGTCAATATGATTGTCTTCTATAATCAATGAGTCAATTTATTGTTTATTAGTATAAAATATCCACAAAACGAGTGGAAGGTAGTCGATCAGTTGTGTCCTCATAATTCGTAATGCTTTCCCCATATGGTTTTCGATTGTTTTTACAGATAAATTCATTTCATTGGCAATCTCGGCATATGAATAATTCTCAAAACGGCTTAGCATAAAAACCGTACGGCATTGAGGAGGCAATGAATTTATTGCGATGTTTATCATTTCATTCAACTCCTTCCCAACCAGATTTTGATGCCCATCGGGCGATTCAATATCGTTTTGATAAGTAGAATGTTCGAAGTGAGCCTGCTTTACCCGATCATGTTTGATTTTATTAAGACATTGATTTCGAACTGCCTGATATAAATATGACTTCGCCGATGTGTGGATATCTATATTACTTCTTTTCTCCCAAAACGTAACAAAAGTTGATTGAACTATTTCTTCCGATTCATCCATATCTCCAACAAAAGAGTTCGCATAATTGCACAGTTTCTCATAGTAATCTTTGAATATCTTTTCAAAAACCACTTTGTCCCCTTGTTGCAATACCTCTACAGTCTCGATTTCAGACAAAACCACTCTCTAATTATTTTTTTTTGCAAAGGTACTGATTTGCTTTATAATATTATAAATCATGCTTGTTATTTATATGACAACTTACTTTATATCTACCCCTGATGAAAATAATTATTTTTTTGAAAGTGGATTTATTTTAAAGAAAAATCCAGTCACCCGTTGTTTTTATCAATTTCTTTTCGCCAGCACATTTTCATTTCCCCAAATCTCCAGTTCGCGTATCACCGACGAAAGGCTTTTACCCAATTCGGTGAGTGAATAATCTACGCGTGGAGGTATTTCTTTGTAGTGTTCACGCAGAATTAGTCCATCGGCTTCCAGTTCTTTAAGTTGTTCGGTGAGTACTTTTCGCGAAATATCAGGTATGCGTACTGCAATTTCGCCAAAACGTTTTGTTCCGTTCGTGAGCGAGTAAAGTATAATTGCTTTCCACTTACCGCCTATCAGATTGAGAGTTGCAGTTACCGGACACTTAGTTTCTGTTATTGTTTTTGCCATAATGGTTACTTGAGGGTTACTACTTTTTTGTGGTTACCAAAAGGTAAATTGTTTCGAATGTAAACTATTATTAGTTACTTTGCGTAACAAAAGTAATACAAAAAACGTTATACTGAAAATAATTTAAAAAGAAAGGAAACTAAAAATGAAAATTGGAGTAACAGGTGCGACCGGACAATTGGGTCGTTTAGTGGTTGAAAGTTTAAAATCGAAGGTTTCAGCAGAAACAATAGTTGCATTGGTGCGTAATCCTGAAAAGGCAGCAGATCTCGGTATTGAGGCTCGTGCATTTGATTATACTCAAGCTGAAAATTTAGTGGCTTCGTTAAGGGGTATTGATAAGTTATTGTTGATTTCGGGCAATGAAATTGGTCAGCGACTACCACAACACAAAGCTGTGATTGAAGCTGCAAAACAAGCAGGAGTGAAGCAATTGTTTTACACAAGCTTATTGCATGCTGATAGTTCACCACTTGGATTAGCTACAGAACATTTAGCTACAGAAGTAGCCATCAAAGAATCGGGATTAACCTACACTATTCTTCGCAATGGTTGGTATACTGAGAACTATACCGGATCGGCTAAAGGTGCCGTTGGTGCTGGAGCATTTATTGGCAATGCAGGTGATGGTAAAATAGCTTCAGCTGCCCGGGTTGATTATGCGGAAGCTGCTGCGGTAGTATTAGCGGGAGAAGGTCATGAAGGTAAAACCTACGAATTGGCCGGTGACGAGGCTTATACTTTGACTGAACTTGCAGCTGAAATCTCGAAACAGAGTGGAAAAACAATTCCATATAACAATTTAACCGAAGCTGAATATGCAGGTATTTTGAAAAGTTTCGGATTGCCTGACGGATTGGCTGAAATGTTGGCGAATTCTGACACCGGAGCTTCGAAGGGTGGATTGTTTGATGATTCCAAGGTATTGTCGGAATTAATCGCTCGCCCAACCACATCGTTGGCAAAAGTTGTTGCAGATGCTTTGGTATAAATGATTTGAGCTTTTCAGTAAAGCCATTTAAACCGTAGAGAAAACAATTCTCTGCGGTTTTTTTATAGAATGTCTCGTGTTGGTGTTGCAAATAAGGGTCTGAAAAGATAATTTCCTGAGAGAAAATGGTTTTCTCCTAAGAAAAAAAGTTTCCGCCCCAAGAGAAAAAGTTTCCAGCTAAGGCGGGAAAGTTTCCGGCTAAGATGGGAAAGTTTCAAGCTAAAGCAGGACAGTTTCCGGTTAAGGTGTGAACGTTTCCGGCTAAGATGGGAAAGTTTCCTGCTAAGGCAAGAAAGTTTCCGGTTAAGGTGGGAAAGTTTCCTGCTAAGATGGGAAAGTGTCCTGCTAAGGCGGGAAAAAAATCCCACTTCCCTGATTGATACTTTATTGGCAATTAAGTTAACCGGTTTGCCTTTAACCAAAATAATCCCTAACTTTGCCGGAAACCAAAAAAAAGATGTATGTTAGCTTATTTTCCACAAATTTTAGGGAGTGCCATTGTTTTTGCCTCGGCAGTAATTATCAGATTGACTATTCGGGCAATTGTGAAAAGATACCTTAAGGTGCATTCAAGGTTTGATTTACGTGTTTCGCACGTGATTCGTGTACTTAACATATTGATAAATACAACAGCTCTTATGGCTTTGCTGGTAGTTTGGGGTGTGGATACCCGGAATTTGTTTGTTGCTTTAAGCTCTGTGTTTGCGGTAATTGGAGTTGCTTTGTTTGCACAATGGTCCATATTGAGCAATATCACAGCCGGGATTATATTGTTTTTCTCTGCTCCCTTTCATATTGGCGATACCATCAAAATTCTGGACAAGGACATGCCTATTGAAGCAACTGTAGAAGATATTTTTACTTTTTATACGCATTTGAGAACAAAGGACGGAGGATTGCATATTTTCCCGAATTCATTGTTGCTTCAAAAAGCAATTGCGGTCAATGTTGATATTGAGGATAAAAAAGACGAATCGTTATAACATAAAAAAGCTCGGAATCAGATAAATCATAGCGCCGGTAATCATTCCGACAGCTAATTTGAAACTATCGAGCGTATAAAACAGGTACACAAGCAATAGGTTAGGTATTACCGATAACAGTAATACCTTACCCATTAAAACTCCCGGAAAGATTTCTTTTATTATTTCTACAAAACCTATTTCGTGTGGGTAAAACCTGTTCAGGTAGATCCACATAAAAAGCAATGGCAGAAGTAGTCCCGGTATAAATCCGTAAATAAACTTGTTGGCTTTTTCGAAGTTCATTCTCATTACTTATTGACCAGGATTTACAAATCCCATTTATTTACAATGTTCATCGCCTCGTAAGCTGTAAGGTCGATTTTTGTAGGTACTATCGAAACGTATCCATTGGCCAAAGCCCATTCGTCGGTATCCTGAGCTTCGGGTTCGTGATTCTCGAAATGGCCTGTAAGCCAAAAATAGGAACGTCCTTGCGGATCGGTTCGTTTGGCAAATTCCTTGGTCCAGTGTCCTACACACTGACGGCAAACGCGTACACCTTTGATTTCATCTTTTGGACTGTTTACATTCAGACAAATGCCTTCGGGTAGACCATTGGCAAGGGCTGTGCGTGTAATTTGTAATATGTATTCTTCGAAATGTTTAAAATCGGCTGACAACGAATGGTTGTCGATGGAAAAACCAATGGATAAAATGCCATTCTCGCAACCTTCGAGCACAGCGCCCATAGTTCCGGAATAAATAACGTTGATGGCTGCGTTGGATCCATGATTAATGCCCGAAACCAATAAGTCGGGTTTGCGATCAAGAATTTCGTTCAATGCCAGTTTAACGCAATCGGTTGGTGTGCCTGTACAGGAATAGCGTGTTAGCCCTTCGGATGTTTCGAGCAACTTAAAGCGAATGGGATGTGTAACTGTAAGTGCATTGGATTGTGCCGAACGGGGTCCGTCGGGAGCCACTACAATTACTTCGCCTATTTGCATCATCAATCGGGTAAGCACCGCGATGCCGTTTGCCGTATCACCATCGTCATTTGTAATCAGAATCAATGGTTTATTTAAATTATTGTTCATATGTTATTAAAATACGTGTTAGTTTTTAGTCATTTTCTTTTCGGTAAAAAACAGAAAAATATAAATGACAATGAGAAAATAAATAAGATCGCGCGAATCAATCACTCCGCGACTAATGGATTTGTAATGAGATTGTATGCCGCAATTATCGAGAACATAAATCAGTTTTCCTGAACTAAAGAAACTACCGATTAACTCAAAACCATACAACATAAAAAATGAAATTACTACAGCCGTAACAAACGATACCAGCTGATTGTTTGAGAGTGAAGAAGAAAAAATGCCGATAGCAACATATACTGCTGCCAGCAAAATAAGGCCTGTGAACGAACCCCAAAAGGCGCCACTGTCGATGTTTCCGACCGGTTCGGCAAGGTACGAAACTATAAAATAATAGAGGAGTACGGGTAACAAGGCCACAATTACCAACATCCATCCTGCCATGTACTTGCCAAGTATTATGGCCCATTTACTCAAGGGTTTTGTCGAAAGCAATTCCCAGGTGCCCGCTTGTTTTTCTTCGGCTAAAAGGCGCATGGTCAGTGCCGGACAAAGGAACAAAAACAACCAGGGCGAGAGATAGAAAAGTCCATCAAGGTTAGCATAGCCATTGTCCAGAATATTGAACTCGCCGGGGATCACCCAAAGAAATAATCCGTTCAAAAGTAAAAATATGCCGATGACCACGTAGCCGGTAGCATTGCTTAAAAATGATCGAAATTCTTTTTGGAAAATAGAAAACATAAAGGTGAAAAATACTTATATGCAGTGAATAATAAAAGTTATCGTTAAAAAGAAATATATTATCTTTGTGTTGTCAAAGGTAACTAAAAATTGTCGGATGAATACTTTTTGGGTTTATGAAAAATAAAATTTTAATATCTCTTTTCTGTTTTATCTCGTTGGTCAGTCAGGGGCAGACTTTAAAGAATTATTCGGTGAAAGGACAATTTATTTATGGTAATATACTCAAACACACAACACATCTGAACAATTTGGTGAAGGATCCGGTAAAGGGAGCTGAACTGGACATTGAATGGCAAACCATGGGCGAACAACCCTGGCATCAATATTTTCATTTTCCAACCGTTGGTATAGGTGTTGCAGGTCTCGATTTGGGTCATCCCGAAATGCTGGGTCAACTGTTGGCGGTATATCCTTATCTTCAATTGCCTTTGATAAATTCCGATTTCCTGAAACTAAATATCAGGGGAGGTGCGGGGATGAGTTTTCTGAACAAACGTTTCAACAATACAGCTACCGATTTAAATGACCTGAACACCGGAAATGCAGCGATAGGTTCGGTGGTAAATGTGTATTTTGCCGGAGGCGGTAATCTTGAAATTCCTTTCGGAGGTGGAATTGCTGCCGTTGCAGGCTTTAACTGGAACCATGCGTCGAACGGAAGTTTTTATCAGCCTAATTCGGGAATAAATATGTTGAATGCTTCGGTTGGGTTGAAGTATAACCCCAATTACAAACAGCATTACAAACCGCAGTATAAAGAACAGGAAGGATTGCCGCAGCGATTTAGTGTTGAAATTATTGCTTCGGGGGGGGCGCGTGAATTGTATTACAAGGACGATAAAATGTACCCTACCGGTTCAATTGTGTTGGGAGTTTTCAGGCAGTTGGGTAATAATATACGGCTGGGAATTGCAGCAGATGCCTTTTACGATGGTGTATACGATGGCAGCACAAAGTTTAAACGCACTTACCTTACTACCGACGAGCTGAAGAATAAAATAAGGGTGGGAGTGAGCCTGCAACCCGAACTTGTACTCGGAAAACTCTCTGCTGGTATTCATTTGGGCGTGTATGTTTACAACCCGCTTAAAAACAAAGAACCGTATTCAAACGCTGAAACAGGAACGTTGAATAAACCACTGATTTACGCTTACAATATAGATGATGAAGATGGGTGGTTTTATACCCGAGCAGCACTCAAATATAGTCTGACCGAACACTTGTTTCTATCGCTGGGATTAAAAACGCATCTTCAGAAAGCCGAATTTATCGAATGGGGATTGGGATATCGGTTTTAAAGTGTTATTTACGGTCGGTTCTATAGAGCAATTCATCGACCATCAACTGATAATCGTCAGGGTGAACACCATTATTGATCAGGTGAATTTTGTCTTCATGCATTAAGTCGGTAAACACTTCGGGGTTAAAATGAAGAGATTCCATGCACCTGATATAATAATCGATTGCAATTGTCTTTTTACCTTCGCACCAGGCTATATGTCCGGCATTAAGTAAATCCTGTGTCTCGGGAGTTGATTCAACTATTCTCTGCGAATAATATGCGGCCTGCGCCAGATCGCCTGACACAAAGGAACACCAAACAATTGCCCGTCCTACTTTTGTCTCTGCATCTTCGTTACTATCGAGTTTATGGTAATAGTTTAAAGCGTCTTTGAATTTACCTAGCTCAACCAAACACTGGCCTATGTTCATGATGGTGGTTGTATTGCCGGGTTTCAGAAAATCGGCATGCTGGTAAAATTCAAGCGCCTTAGCAAACTGTCCAAGCAAACGGTAACACAAGGCAATTTTTCGTATTGTCCACAAATCGTCAGGTTGAATAATATCGGCTTTCAGGTAAGCTTCCAATGCCGATTGTAGCTGCGAAGTTTGTTGATAACAGTAGGCCGCTTTCTGATAAAGTGCAGCCGTTGGTTCTTCGTCTTTCAATAACTCTTCGTATAAATCGAGGGCTTGCTTATAGTGACTTTTCGAGAAATAATACTCCGCTATCTCTGCTTTTATCTCGCCGTTGGCAGCAAGTATGCCGAATAAATAACTGCGATGCATAATCAGCGAAGGGGCAAACATATCCGAGAAATCACTGTGTTGAGGATGTAGCTTGAACAGTCTGAATAAATCCTGAATGTATTGTTTTGAAATGTTTTTTGCAACTAAATTTGGTTTTAGCAAGGCTTCATCTTTCGCCATTTCCTCCATTTGCTCCGATTCCATGTTGAAGGATTGTTGCATCATGTTTCTTTGTCTTTCGGGCATTTGCAGAATACTGAGGCAGAAAGAGTATTTATCGGAATTACACATGCTGTAGTTGCCAACAAACAATGAAAGCACTGATTTGTCTTTGTTGGCAAACAATTCACTTACAGCCGTTGTACGGAAATCGAAAGGCAGAAGCCAATTGGTGATTTCGTTGAAAAACGGAAAACTCTTTAACATCGAAAATGTACTCATATACACATCAGCACCTTCGAGTTGCAATTCACTTAACTCCTGAAGTTTATCCGATACGCCACTATTTTCGAGAATTTCCTGCCATTCAGGATTTCCTTCTTCCCAATCGTCCGATTTTAATAGATTTTCGGCATCCATTTTATCCTTTATCAGCGGACTTATTTTCATTACTTCGGGAAGTATTTCTTCGCGTAGTTTTTTTGATATCTTGTCTGTCTCGACCGTTGAAATAATTTGGATGATAATATTTTTGAAGTTTTCGATGTTGTTATTGTCGTCGGCAAGCAATACCAATCTGTTGCGCAAAGCGGGAAAATAAGGTAAAAACTGGTTGTATTTCGAAAGCACAAAGCAGAGTCCTGTCATGGCGCGTTGTTTTATGTTATGATCGGAAACGACACAACAATCGAGCAACAGCATGAGTTTATGCTGGTCGAACATTCGCCATAAATTGAGTGTAAGGGATGATACCAACAATGCCTTTTCAGCATTCCCCGGGTAAGCAGGTTGGAGAATGTCGTTGAAAACAGTAAGCTCATCGGTTGTATAATGTGAATTCAGCCAAAATGTCCTGAAAAGTTCATTTAATGCAGTTTCGTAATTGGATCTCAAACGCTTTATTTCAAGCTCATGCGTCGATTCAAGGTTTTCAATCAGAGCTGTTTGTGAATGATAATAATTCAGCGAGACAAATAATTCTTTTACAGATAAATAATGGCGTGTGTGCGGAAAATACCGTTGCTGTGTATATTCGAACCCTGATGAATTCCGCATCATTAATTCCTCTCGAAGTTCCGATACTAAAATGAACAGGCGGGAGGTCAGCTTGTTATAAACTGTTTTACGGTCGGGATCCTCTATGCCATCGATATAATAATTGAGTAAAAATTTATAGTTTTGTTGGAGTTCCTGTAGCTGGTCAACATAAGCACCCATCTGTAATTCCAGCGCTAATTCACCTGCTTTATCAAACGCATTTTTAAGGCTACCCAGCGAAAGGTAGTTCAATACGGAGGTATAGGTAGAATGTATCTGAGTTGGATTCATACAGGAAACAATGATTTTTTTTGAAAAATACAGTTGACCGAATTTGTTTTTAGTTTTTTAGTAGCGTTTTAAAGGAGTTACCCCATTTTGCTTATTTTCACCAGCCGTTCATCGTCAATTATTTTTAGTTTGCGGCCGTCCATTGCGATTACATGTTCGTTTACGAAATTTGATAAGGTGCGAATGGCATTCGAAGTGGTCATGTTCGAAAGGTTGGCCAGGTCCTCTCTCGATAGATATATGTTGATTGTAGCTCCATCTTCTTCCACTCCGTAATTTTTTTTCAGAAGGAGCAATGCTTCGGCAAGCCGACCCCGAATGTGTTTTTGAGTAAGGTTTAC
>Ga0209373_10001184_pt1 | contig 32682 bp, 32 predicted proteins | sample Higcelweek5metaG_FD_187173 | JGI IMG/M metagenome (GOLD analysis project Ga0209373, IMG submission 187173) | Freshwater pond sediment microbial communities from the University of Edinburgh, under environmental carbon perturbations - High... | ecosystem: Environmental > Aquatic > Freshwater >... | reverse complement strand
GTTCTACACAAACAAATGTAAACACATATGCTGTTACTGCAACATTTACTCCAACAGATACAACTAATTACAATACATTAACAGGGGTTTCTGCTGGTAATTTCATAATCAACAAAGCAACACCAACTCTTTCTGTAACTAATTCTCCAGTTGTTTATAATACTTCTCCTAGAAGTGCTACAGTTATAGGATCGGTTGCTGGTATTGTATCTGATATTAAATATAATGGTTCTTTAACTAACCCAACTAATGTAGGTACATATATAATTACTGCAGATTTTGTTCCTGCAGATACAACTAATTACAATAGTTTAAGTGATTCTTCTGCTGGTAATTTTAGTATTACACAATCTTCTCAATCTTCTCTATCTCTTACATCTCAAACAGTCACATATCCAAACAGTTTCGTTTCTCTTTCTACTACAGGAGGTAGTGGTTCTGGAACTGTAACATATGCATTAGTATCAGCTGGTACAGCAGGTTGTTCTGTTGTAGGTTCAACTCTTTCATATTCAACTGCAGGAACATGTACTCTTTCAGCAACAAAATCTTCTGATTTAAATTATAATGCGATGGGTTCACCTGTTACTACATTTACTGTCACCAAAGGGGTACAAGACAGTCTTGTATTTAATGGTCAAACAGTTGCTTATGGTGTATCTTTCTCACCCCTCTCCGCAACTGGTGGAACAGGAGTAGGAGCTATCACTTTTGCTGTAACAACAGTTGGTACAGCAGGATGTAGTATTACAGGAGGAACAACTCTTAACTATTCTTCAGTTGGAACATGTGAAGTTACTGCTACAAAAGCAGGTGGAACAAATTATAATGATGTTACAAAATCTTCAACCTTTAATGTAGGTAATAGTATTGTAGCTCAATCTAATTACAGATTTTTTGAAAATAATAATAGTCTTTTAGTTTCAAATCCAATTTCTGATGAAAATACTCCTACTACTTTAAGTATCTCAAATGAACCATTTAGATTAAAGATGTTATTAAATACTCCAGGGTCTGCCTTAAGTGAGAATGGTTTTGATTTTAAATTACAATACTCTGTTAAATCTGGAAGTTGTGATGTTGGTTTTGTAGGTGAGGATTATGAGGATGTTTCTATAAATACTCAGATTTCTTTTTATAACAATTCAGGAGTTGAAGATAAAAGTCAGGCTCACACAAGTGTTAATGATCCAGATGTTTCTTCTTCTGTTGTGTATAATCAATCATATGTAGAATCAAATAATTTTTCAAATTCAATTTCAAGTATTGGTTTAAATAGTTATGGTAAATGGGATTTCTCTCTTTATGACAAGGGGATAAATAGTAATATTTCTTATTGTTTGAGAGTTGTTAAGTCTGATGGAAGTTTGCTAGATGGTTATTCATTTATTCCAGAAGTTACAACTGCGAATTATATAAGTAGAGAGGGGGGTTATAAATATATAGATGATGATAATAGCTCAGGTAGAACTAAAACCGATGGTGGCGTGTATCAAGGTGGAGGAGAGCACGTAGAAGACCCTCAAGTGGAATCTGGTGTTGAAAGTGGTGGAGGTGGTAATCAAGGTGGAGGAGGAGATTTGGGTTATTACAAAAATATATTCTCTAATTTTTTGTTTGTAGTTAAGACATTAATTTAAAATAAAAAACCGAAAGAATTTTCTTTCGGTTTTTTATTTACAAATATTTAAAAATTCTAATTGAGTTTTTTCATCGAGTTTATCTGTAACAATTATCATTAACTCTGTAGATAGATTTAAATCATTTTTAATATTAGTAAAGAGGTGCTCAAAGGGGTACATAGAGACCCAAACAGAATTTTTAATACAAACAAACCCAGCTTTTTTTAATAAATAGCGTAAGGCTTCTCGTTCATTTTTCCTTTCCTCTGGTAGATCTAAAAGAATTATTCTCCAGTAGCCATCCCATTCTGTAGAAACTAAACTTGATTCAGACTCAAGAGATATTTGATTAAGTTTTTGTTTGCCTTCATCTGTCAGACGAAAATATTGCTTGTGTTCTGAATTGAAACATTCCACTAATCCGTCTGTAGTCAGGTTCTTTATTGAACGGGAAATGGCATATTTTTCTTTAGCTTTTTCTGTATTCTGATGAAGATTTTCAAAAGAAACAGCCTGTTTGCCTGCTAATTTTTTTAAAATATTTTTTGAGATATTTGTACGTTTTACCGATTTATCTTTCAAATTCTCTGATTTTTTATGGATATTTTTCACAATTTGTGTATTATACTACTTTTAGGTATATTATACAAGTATTTCGTGGTCACAAAATACTTGTCAAAAATAAAAGATGAGTATATAATAGTTAAAGGTTAGATTTTTAATTTTAAAAATCTATTAAATTTATTACAAAACATTATTAATTAATTTTTATATAAATATATGAGTAAAATAATAGGTATAGATTTGGGTACAACAAATAGTGCAGTGGCTGTTATAGAAGGTGGTCAACCAAAAATAATAGAGAACATTGAAGGTGCAAGAACGACTCCTTCTGTTGTTGCAATTACTAAAAATGGGGATCGCATGGTTGGTCTTTTGGCAAAACGTCAGGCTGTGACAAATCCAGAAAATACCATTTATGGTATTAAAAGATTTATTGGTCATATGTATGATGATCCAGAAATTCAAAAAGACGACAAGAATACTCCTTATAAAATTCAAAAAGGAAGTACTGGTGGTGTGGAGGTTAAGATGGGTGAAGAATGGTTTCGTCCTGAAGAAATTTCCGCAAAAATTTTAGCAAAAATAAAAGCTGATGTAGAAGCAAAATTAGGTGAGAAAATTACCGAGGCTGTTATTACAGTACCAGCTTATTTCAATGATGCACAAAGGAAAGCAACTAAAGATGCAGGAGTAATTGCAGGGCTTGATGTTAAAAGAATTATTAATGAACCTACAGCCGCAGCTCTTGCTTATGGATTTAATACAAAGAAAAATGAAAAGATAGTCGTTTACGATTTCGGAGGGGGAACTCTTGATGTTTCTGTTCTTGAAGTTGGAGATGATGTTATTGAAGTAAAATCAACAGATGGAGATTCTCATATGGGGGGTGAAGATATTGATCAAAAGGTTGTACGTTGGATAGCAGATGAGTATAAAAAAGAATCTGGAATAGATGTTACCAAAGATGTTCTTGCTTTACAACGACTAAAAGAATCTGCTGAAAAAGCAAAACATGAACTTTCTACAACAATGGAGTCAGAAATTAATATTCCATTTATCACTTCAGATACTTCCGGCCCAAAACATTTACTTTTGAAAATGTCGCGTGCTGTTCTTGAATCTTTAGCAGAAGAATATATAACTCGTTCTATTGAAATTACAAAAAGAGCAGTTGAAGCTTCACCATTTAAAATAGAAGAAATTAATGAAATTATAATGGTAGGAGGGCAGACAAGAATGCCAAAAATTGTAGAAGAAGTTAAGAAATTATTTGGCAAAGAACCAAATCGTTCAATTAATCCTGATGAAGTTGTAGCTCTTGGTGCCGCAGTTCAAGCTGGTGTCTTACAGGGAGACGTTAGAGATGTTCTTCTTCTTGATGTTATTCCTCTTTCTCTTGGTATTGAAACACTTGGAAGTGTTGCAACTAAGCTTATAGAAAGAAATACAACTATTCCGTCTTCAAAGTCTCAAGTGTTTTCTACGGCTGCTGATAATCAGACAAGTGTAGAGATACACATAGTTCAAGGTGAAAGACCAATGGCAAGTGATAATAAAAGTCTTGGTAGATTTATTTTGGATGGTATTCCACCATCACCAAGAGGTATGCCTCAAGTAGAAGTTACTTTCGATGTTGATGCTAATGGAATTCTTAATGTTAAAGCTATGGATAAAGCTTCAGGGAAGGTTCAATCGATTCGCATAGAAGCAAGTTCAGGTCTTACTGATGCTGATATAAAGAAAATGAAAGAAGATGCAGAAGCTCATGCTGAAGAAGATGCAAAGAAGAAAGAAGTTGCAGACATAAAGAATACTGCCGACATGATGATATTTACAGCTGAAAAATCTTTGAAAGATTATGGTGATAAAATAGATGCTAATTTAAAAACTGAAGTTGAAGGTAAAATATCTTCTTTGAGAGTAGCTAAAGATGGAAATGATATTGAAGCTATCAAAAAATCAACAGAAGATCTTTCAATGGAAATATCTAAAATAGGTGAAGCAATGAATAAAGCAGGAAATGCCGAACCTCAGGGTAATAATCCTACACCAGAACAACAAGAGCCTGAAATTAAAGATGCTGAGGTTAAAGAAAACTCAGAGGAAAAATAAAGAATAACTAATTTAAAATGCCTAAAGATTATTACAATGTATTGGGAGTTAAAAAGGATGCTACTAAGGAAGAGATTAAGAAAGCATTTCATAAGCTTGCACATACTCACCATCCAGATAAAAATGGTGGAGATGATAAAAAATTCAAAGAAGTAAATGAAGCTTATCAGATTCTTTCTGATGATAAGAAGAGAGCTAACTTCGACCAATTTGGCAGTGCTGATATGGGTGGATTTGGAGGTGGTCAACAGGGTGGAGGTTTCGGTGGTTTTGGAGGTTTTGATTTTTCTGGAGGTAACGGAGCTCGTATGGATTTTGATATGGGGGACCTTGGTGACATATTTGGAGATTTTTTTGGTGGTGGAATGGGAAGGAATCGATCTTCTTCTAAAAAAGGACGCGATATTTCTACCGAAATTAATTTAAGTTTCAAGGAATCTATTTTAGGTGTAAAAAAGATTATAAAGATCAATAAGCAGTCTGTTTGTGAAGAATGTAGTGGTACAGGAGGAAAAAAGGGAACCAAGATGAATACATGTAAGAATTGTGGAGGCCAAGGTCAAGTAAAAGAGATAAAAAGATCAATACTTGGGAATTTTGCAACTGTTCATAAATGTGACGCCTGTGATGGAGTTGGTAAAATTCCTAATGAAAAATGTTCAGTTTGCCATGGTTCTGGTATTCATAAAAAAGATGAGGAAATAGAAGTAAATGTTCCAGCTGGCATAAACAACAATGAAATGTTGAGAGTAAATGGTGCAGGTGAAGCTATTAAAAATGGCAAAACCGGAGATTTGTATATTAAAATATATGTTTCTCCTCATTCTTTATATAGAAGAGAAGGCAGTAATCTTATTGTTAATTTATCTATCAAATTAACAGAAGCAGTGTTAGGTATTACTCACGAATTAACTACTATTGAAGGGAATACAATCGAAGTTAAAATCCCAGAAGGTATAAATAATGGTGAAATGCTTCGAGTTAGAGGGAAAGGTGTACCCACAAATAGTGGACGTGGTGATATAATAATTCAAATAGAAGTGAAAATGCCTTCAAAAATTTCTAAAAAAGTTAAAGAAATAATAAATCAATTAAAAGAAGAAGGACTTTAATTTAAAATAATAAAAACCCAATAATGTTATTGGGTTTTTATTATTGCATGTGTTAATATATTTATATATGTCAAATTGGTTTTTTATAGCACTTGTGGCTCCTTTTTTGTGGGCAATTGTAAATATAGCAGATCAGTATCTAATTTCTAAATATTCTGAAAAAGAAAAAGAAAAAAGTTCTGGTGGTTTAGTTTTATTTTCTAGTTTTATCGGTATTTTCGTTGCTTTTTTTATTTGGTTAATTTTTGGAAATATTTTTAATATTTCTTCTTCAGATAAAATACTACTTTTTATTAATGGAGGACTAACTATTGTTTGGGTTATTTTTTATTTATATGCTCTAGAAATAGAAGATGTTTCTTCAATTGCTCCCTGGTTTTTAGTTTCTCCAATTTTTGGATATATTTTTGGATATATTTTTCTAGGGGAAACTTTGAATACGCTTCAATTAATAGGCTCACTGATAGTTTTATTTGGTGCTGTTATTATTTCTATTAATTTTGAAAAAGAAAAAAAGCGATTCAAGAAAAAAATGGTTATTTATATGACTTTTGTTTGTGTTATTTTGGCAATTTCTGGGGTAATTTTTAAATATGTAACAATAGATGGTAATTTTTGGGTATCATCATTTTGGGAGTATTTTGGGTTAGGGATTTTTGGATTATTAATATATTTATTTGTACCTAAATATCGTAAGGAGTTTCATTTTATGAATAAAATGGGTGGTAAAAAAATATTTATAGTTAATATAATTAGTGAAATTATGACCATGTCGGGCAATCTAATGACTAATTTTGCACTACTCCTAGCCCCAGTTACAATGGTTTTTCTTGTTAGTAGCTTTCAACCTGCTATTGTTATTATTCTTACACTATTAGGAGCAAAATTTTTTCCACACCTCATAAAAGAAAATGCATCTTCTCGTATTTTATTTCCTAAAATAATAGCCATTATTATTATGACATTAGGAAGTATATTTTTTTTCCTTTAAAAATATGCTATTATTATAACAATGGATAAAAAATCTAAAATATTAATTTGGGTGTTTGTTGTTACTATTATTGCTTCTATTAGTTTAGTTTTTTTTAAATACATTATCAAAAGAGATTATACAATAACAGCAAATATAGATTGTGATCCATTATTAGAAAGTTGTTTTTATACACCTTGTGGTGATAATAGCTGCCTTAATGACATTGAATACTATAAAAAAATTAATAAAAAAGCTTTTAATATTAAAAACTGTGACTCTGAAAATTTAGATTGTAACCCTTTTGTATGCGACGAATTGGAAAATGGTTGTGAAATAATCTATTGTTCAGATGATACAATTTCAGAAGAAGAACAGTGTTCCGCACAGTAAAGAAGTAAAATAATCACATATGAAAATAAAAGAATTATATTCAACAGAAGAAGAAGTAAAAAATGAACTTAAAAAAAGATGGGAAGATAAAGAATTAAGCAAAAAACTAGAAGAATTTTTAAATAATAAAATACCAGAACCATTTTTATCTGAACCCAGAGCTGTTTTAGCCAGACAACTAGCAACCCCAGATAATGAACATGCAGTTTTTTATGAAAAAGCAAAAAGGATGAGTTTAAAACCCATTGATTTTGAATTTTTGGATGATATTTTTATAACTACAAATCACGGTAAAGCTTGCCTAGGCAAGATGATTTTTTATCATGGATTAGACAAAAATTCTAAACCAATAATTACAAATAAACATTCTATAGACCTGACAGGGGTTAATGAAAAAAAACCATTTAAAGAAATAATCACTTTATGGGGAGAAGGTTTTACAGAATTTCACCATAGGATTTTATCAAAAAACCATGATACTGAGCTTTATGATGGGTCTTGGTGGTACAAAGAAAATGGAGCGAAAGCAAAAAACTATTATATTTATTATATGGCTATGTTTACTATTAAAAATGTTTTATTTGAAAATATTGAAAATAATGAAAGAGAAGATAAATTTTTTAATGAGATTTTTCTACCAGCAGTTGATTTTATAAAAAAAGAATTTGGGTTAAAACCATTAATAATGCCCATTGCTCCACCTGATGATATTGGGAATATTTATTGGTGGTCTTACCCAGAAAACATTAAAAATTTAATATAATAATATATGTATAATGTTGTTACAAATATAAAAGATTGTTTGAGTATTGCTTCAGATATGGTTTGGGGTAATATAAATATTATTTATTATTCTCACATACCAGTAATGATAGTATTATTATTTATTGGTATCTTTGTCTTAATAAAAAGTAAGGATATTTCAGCAAAACCACTTTTTATTTTAAATATTAGTTTAGCCTTGTGGGTTTTTGCTGATTTAATAACTTGGGTAAGTTCTAGTAGCGTTTTGATAATGTTTTTTTGGTCTATTTTGGGGGCAATAGAAGGGTTATTTATTTTATCAACTTTCTATTTTGCTTACACATCTATATACAAAAAGTATCCATCTTTTATTTTTCTAATTATACTTTTTGTTTCTATTTTACCTATTATAATAATGACCCCCACAGATAACAACCTATCAGGTTTTATTTTTAATCAATGCACCGCTTTAGATAATAATTTCTTAGGTTATATATATCTATATGAAATTATTATTTCAGTTTTTATTATACTAATTTCCTTTTTGGGTATTTTAAAAACACCAAAAGAATACAAAAAACCGAAAATTTTACTCACTATTGGTGTTTCTTTTTATCTAATTTTATATTTTTTAAGCGGATACTTATTAAATATTACAGGTCTCTATTCTTTTCAAATATATGGTTTTGTGGGGATGGTTATTTTTTCAACATTCTTGGCATATTTGATTGTAAGATTTGAAGAATTTAATATTAAATTAATTGCAACTCAGGCTTTGGTGTGGGGAATTACATTTTTAATAGGTTCTCAATTCTTTTTTATTAAAATAACAACAAATTTAATACTTAACGGGATCGCTTTCATTGGAGTTATTGTTGTTGGTAGATTTTTAATAAGATCTGTAAGAAGAGAGATTGATCAAGTTAAAAGATTAGAAATACTTAGACTCAAACTCGAAGAATCAAATTTTAATAGAGAATTAGCAAATGATAAACTTAAAGAATTAGATAAACTAAAGACGGAATTTTTGTCTATTGCTTCTCATCAACTCCGAAGCCCCCTAACTGCTATCTCTGGTTATACATCAATGATCCTTGAGAATGATTATGGAGATATTAGTCCTGAAGTTAAAGAAATAACAACTCGTGTATATAAATCTAGTAAAAATTTAACAAAAATAGTAGAAGATTTATTAAATGTTTCCAAAATAGAACAAGGGGGTATGAAATATGAAATGAATGCTTTTGATTTAAAAGATCTTACCAAAGAAGTTGTTGATGACTTATCGATAAATGCAAAAGATAAGAATTTAAATTTATCTTTTAATTTTAACAAACAAGATAGTTATATAATTCTTGCTGATAAAGAAAAAATTCGACAAGTGATATTAAACATACTTGATAATTCTATAAAATATACAAAAATAGGAGGAATAGATGTCGGACTCAAGAAGTTAGATAATAAAGTTATCTTGTCAATAAAAGATACAGGCATAGGAATAAAAGAAGAAACTAAGAAGAGAATATTTAGTAAGTTTGAAAGAGGAGAAGGAGTTAAAGTTAATAGTGATGGGTCAGGTTTGGGGCTTTATCTCGCTAAAGAGATAATAGAAGCACATAATGGGTATATCTGGGCCGAATCTAAAGGAGAAGGTGAAGGCTCTACATTTATAGTAGAATTAAAAGCTATTGAATAGAAAATAAAACACTCTCGCAAAATGAGAGTGTTTTATTTTTATATTTTTGATATTTTGGTTTCAGTACCCGTATCTTTTATTTCATAACCTAATAGATTTATTTGATTTCTTAGCCTATCACTATTTTCCCAGTCTTTGTTTACTCGAGCTTCTTCTCTTTCTTTAACTAATTCTAGTATATTATTTGGTATTATTTCTTTTTTAATATTGGTTAATTGAAATCCAAATATATTATCAAAATCTTTTATTGTAGCTTTTTTATCACTATTATTTATATTTGAGTCTTTTACAAGATCCCAAAGTATAGCTAGAGCTTTGGGGGTGTCTAAATTGTTATCCATAGCTTCGATTATTTTATTCTTATATTCGATATTTATTTCCCCAAATTCATCCCCAAGATTAATATAAAAATCCCTAAGACGATTTAGTGCGATTTCACAACCTGAGACAGTTTCTAAGGTAAAATTTGTTTTAGTCCCATATTGAGAAGTATAAATCCAATACCTAAAAGCAATAGGATTAATACCTTTTTTAATTAAGTCTTGTAGTGTGTAAAAGTTTCCAAGAGATTTAGACATTTTCTGTCCATTAACTTGTAAATGTTCATTATGCAAAAAATAATTTGCAAAGGTTTGATTATTGGCACACTCAGATTGAGCTATTTCGTTTTCGTGATGGGGAAATATATTATCTACACCCCCTGTATGAATATCGAAAGTTTTCCCAAGAAGAGATTCACTCATAGCAGAACACTCTATGTGCCATCCTGGGCGCCCCTTACCTAGTGAACTTTCCCAATAAACATCACCATCCTTGGAGTCCCAAGCTTTCCATAATGCAAAATCAAAGACACTATCTTTATCATATTCATCAGAATTTAATCTCCCTTTAGCATTTTCTTTAAGATTGCTTATGTTTAGTCCTGATAATTTACCATACTCTTTATCTTTATTTATATCAAAATACACTGATCCATCTTCACTTTTATAAGCGAAACCTTTATCTTTTAATTTCTCTATGATCTTAACCATTTCATTTATATAAGAGGTTGCCCTAGGGTAGGTATTTGCAGGTATTATATTCAACAAATCTCTATCTTTAAAAAATTCTTCTATGTAAAAAGAAGTAAAATCTTTTAAAGTTTTATTTTGAATTTGTGAATCACGTATAGTTTTGTCGTCAACATCTGTTATGTTCATTACGTGGTTAACTTCATAACCTTTGTATATTAAAAATCTTTTCAATATGTCTCCAAATATATAAGCTCTATAGTTCCCAATATGAGGGTAGTTATAGACAGTGGGACCGCAAGTGTAAAGACCAACAAAACCTTCTTTTATTGGCTTAAATTCCTCATATTTATTCCCCAATGTGTTATGTAAAATTAGAGCCATTTTTTAATTTTTATAAAAATAAATGCAAAAACACTAGAAAAGAACATTAAACCTAGTACAAAGTAGAAAGGTGTAGAATTTTCTATTCTTAAGAAGCTAGAGTTAATAACAAAAATATCAGAAATTACAGCAATAGGAGATATAAGAAAAGTTATAATTGTTAGTATCTTCATAGTTTCTTTGGTTTTGTTCGCAAGCAAAGAGTCGTTTGTAATACGAAGGTCTGTTAGTATTTCTTTGTGGCTATCAAGCATTGATTCTGTTTTATTATATTCACTTATTATAGAAGATATGTAGTAATTAAATTTTGGACCAAAGAATTGCTTTGCTGCAAGTTCAAAAGAATCAAGAACTTCTTTATGGAAACGAAGTGCTTGTTTAAAATCAAGAAGAGTTCTATTTATATTAGAAATAGTTACAACCATATTTTTTTCAGTTCCTTCAAATATTTTCTTTTCTGTTTCTTTAAGAAGAATATTTACATCGTTAAGTTGATATCTGGAATGAACATATAGATTTTTTATTAGATGCAAGAATAGAAAACCGGCATGATCTACATCGAGCTTTTTTTCTAAAATAGCATCAACTTCAAATGTTTTAGAAAATTCATGCAAGGATTCTATAAATTCATAGTGTGTAGTTATAATAAAATCATTACCTACAATAAAATCTATTTCTTTTTCTTCTCCGCGGTTTTCATCATGTGAAATTTGAGGAAAATGCAAAATTAAATAAATAAAATTAGGATATAAATCTACTTTTGAATGAAGACTTTTAGTCTTTATCTCTTCTCCGACTAAAGCTGGAACTCCGTGACTTTCCATAATGTGAAGAACTTCGTCTTTTGTTGGAGATTCTAAATCTATCCAAGTTAAACCTTTGTAAGTGTATTTTGATATCATATAAGGTCCATTATAGCTGTTCGCTTGCATTTTTCCAAATTTTTGTGTATTATATGAGCTGTGGAAATCTTTTAAATTATTGAATTTCTACAATAAACAATATTATGGCTACAGCTAAAACAACAACTAAAAAGGTAAAAGAAGAGAATAAAGAGTTCGCCGTTATCGAAACAGGCGGAAAGCAATATAAAGTATCCGTTGGTGATATTCTTAAGATTGAAAAGATTGATGGAGAATATACACTCGGAGACAAAATAGTCTTTGACAAGGTTTTACTTGTAGATAATGGAGTAGATACAACAATAGGAACTCCTTATATCAAGGGGGCTAAGGTAGAGTCACTCTTTCAGAAAGCAGGTAAGAATAAAACAGTTATGGTAGTTAAATACAAACAAAAATCTCGTTATCTTAAGCGTAACGGTCACCGTCAGCCATTTGTAGAAGTTAAAATCTCAGCAATTAAATAAATAATCAAAAACTCTCCGAATTCGGAGAGTTTTTGATTATTACTAATTAAATAAAATGCTATACTCAAATTATGCTATCGCAAGAAATGAGTATGGAAGATAAAATTTTAGAATTATTATTTAAAGAAACTCATAAATATAAAGGAGTAGCTATTAGCGCACTTGGATTACCCGCTTTGTTTTTAAAGAAAAAACAATCTACAAGTAATGCTTTTTATAAACTTAAAAAGCAAGGTTATATATCTAGGGAAAAGGATAAAATTATATTATTACCTAGAGGTAAAAAATATATAGAGAATAAGAAAGCTAGATTAGTGACCTTTAGTTCTCCTTTTAAAAATGAAACACCTAAAGATTTGCTTGTAATGTTTGATATCCCAGAAGAAAAGAAAGCCGAAAGGGAGTGGTTTCGTTTTCAATTAAGACAGTTTGGGTACAAAATGATTCAAAGAAGTGTTTGGGTTGGTCCATCACCTTTACCTAAAGAATTTTTAGATTATGTGAAAAGCTTAAAACTCAAAGATTGTATTAAAACATTTAAACTTGCTAAACCATATCATACTCAAAATTAGCGATAGCGTAGTTTGAGTATGGTTAGTGTTTTAAAAAATGTTGACAAAAAGATATATTATGTGATATTGTTATGAGTAATAATAGCTCTTCAAAAAATATGATTGACTTTGGGTTAATTACTAGCTTTATCTAATTTTAGACAGGTCTGGTAATTAATCTAAAGTCTAATTTTAAAAATAGAAAAAATGAGTAATTTATCAAAATTAATTTTCTTTTTTTTGGGGATATTTATTGTATTTTATGTTGTAATAAAGGATATACCGAAAAAAGAAATTCCCTTAGTAGATAATATTGAAGTCTCTAAATGTCTTTGGTCACAGATTAAAAACGATTCCACTATCAAATTTTATGATAGAGAGAAAATTCTGTATGCAAATTGGGAATATGAATCAGAAGAAGAATTTAGTAAAACACTATTAGACAGTAGTTTGTGTTTATTTTTTAAAGATTTTAACTACTTTTTAAACATAGAGAGTTTAGAAGATTCTCTGAGCGATTTTTTAAGTCTCATTAATAACGAAACTCATGTTAATATCTCATTATTTGATTATTTACCTCTTGGTAAACAAGAGGAATTATCAAAATATATTGCTAAAGAAAAAACAAAAAATAGAATCCGTCCTGTTTTTGTTCATTTTTATCTTCTAAAAAATGAACATCAATATTTATCAGATTGATTCTTATCTTAGCTCTATTGTCTACGCCCTGTTACGCAGGGCGTTTTTTATTGTTTCGGAGTCGGAGTATTCTAGTTCGGTGCCGGTGGAGAGTCCACGACCAAGGGAGACTATATTTATACCTGAAGATTTTTGGATAGGCATAAGCATTTCACGAATATACATGTCAGTATGTTCACCTTGAGGGTTTAAGGAAAGGGCAATTATAATTTCTTTAAGTCCATCTTTCTTAATCCTTTCTTCAACACTTTTGATTAATTCTTTTATGCGAACGAAACTAGGAGTGTCTTTGGTAACTATTGGAACCAAACCACCTAATATAAAATACATTCCATTGTATGTTTTACTTCTTTTTATAGACTCCAAATCGGCATCTTTTTCGATGATGAGTAGGGAAGTCTTATCTGCTTTTGGGTTCAAGCAATTATCACACATTGTTTGATTATTATTCAGGTTGTTATTTTGAAAAAATAAATAACAAGACTGACATTGTCTTATTTCATTTTTAATTTCTAAAATAGCATCTCCAAGCTCTTTCACATATGCTGGGTTCTTATGAAGAATAAAATACACAAACCTTTTTGCTTGTCTTTCTCCAATGCCTGGAAATTCTTTAAATTTATCTGCTAATTTTTCTATATGGTTCATATGATATTCTAAAATTCATCTAATTTACTTTCTTTGCTAGCAGAAGAGAAATCATTAAATCCTGTTTTTTCTATAGACATAAATGAAGTAGTTTTCTCATCGAAGTAAAGATCTACTTTACCCACAGGTCCATTTCTGTGTTTTTCTATAAGGATTTCAGCTATATTTGTTTTCTCACTTTCATCTTTACCTTTATCTTCTCTGTGTATAAACATAACAATATCGGCATCTTGCTCAATAGAACCAGAATCACGAAGGTCAGATAGTCTTGGACGACCTCCACGTGACTCAACAGCACGAGAAAGCTGAGAAAGAGCTATAACTGGCACATCAAATTCTTTAGCTAATCCTTTTAAGGCACGAGAAATTTCTGTAACCTGGTTTACCATATTGTCATAATTTTTAGATGCAGACATAAGCTGTAAGTAGTCAACTATTATTAAGCCTATACCGTGCTCGGCCTTGATACGACGACAAATAGAACGCATACGAACTATTGAGTTACCAGCTAAGTCATCTATGAAAATAGGGGCTTTAGAAAGCTTATCTAATGCATTTCTAATATGCTCAAAATCTTTTTCTGTGGATAAATTACCAGTTCTTAAATTCCAAGCATTTACTTTTGATTCAGCGGCCAGCATTCTATCAACAAGCTGCTGGGTGCTCATTTCAAGAGAGAATATGACAGTAGGTGTGCCATGTCCTAATGCTGCCTGACGAGCAATATCTAAAGCAAAAGTAGTTTTACCCATAGAAGGACGAGCTGCAAGAATTATAAGGTCTGATTTTTGAAGTCCAGAAAGATAATTATCTAAATCTTTAAAACCTGTAGGAACCCCGCGTATTTCACCCTTATTTTCATGTAATTTTTCTAGTCTTTCCCATGCCTCAGGAAGACTTTCTTTTAAAGAATAAAATTTATGCCCAGATGTATTTGTGTTTATATTCATTACTCTTTTTTCTGCCTGATCTAATATCTCTAAAACATCTTCTATGTCATCTTTAAAACCTAGATCTGATATATAATCTCCGGATTCTATAACTTTTCTTAAAATATTTTTTTGAAAAACAATATTAGCATAATGCTTAATATTCGTAGAAGCAGGAACTGAATTTGTTAAATCACTAAGGTAATTACTACCTCCAGTCGATTCAATCATATTTCTCTCTTTTAATTTATGAGAAACAGTAATTATATCTATAGGCTCTCCTTTACTAGAAAGCTCAAGCATTATTTTGTAGATTTCTTTATGTTTAGATACATAAAAAGTATCTGGATCTATTAAATCATTAATCTCGTGTATTGCTCCTGGTCTAAGCATTATAGATCCTAAAATAGCTTTTTCTGAATCTATGCTTTGTGGAGGGACTCTTAAGTTTGTTTTTTTGTCTGACATACCCCTTATTGTATCTTAGAGTTTGAAATAATGGAAATCAATTTTTCTGATAAATATGGGGATAAAATGTGCAAAACTTTTATATATTTGGTATTATGTAATATATATGAAAAAACGTTTATTATCAGGAATCCAGCCTTCAGGAACTCTACACTTAGGTAACTATTTTGGAGCGATTAAGCAATTTGTGGATTTACAAGAGAGTTATGATACATCTATTTTTATAGCTGATTTTCATGCCATAACCACAGTGCAAAATGGTGATATTCTCAGAAATAATATTTTAAATGTCGCCATGGATTACCTAGCCTGTGGACTAAATCCTGACAAAATATGTCTTTTTAAGCAGTCAGATATTCCTGAAGTTACAGAATTAGCATGGTATTTTAATTGTATTACTACAATGCCTTTCTTAGAAAGAGCTACTTCTTATAAAGATGCCCATATGAAAGCCAAAGAAGTGACAGTAGGATTGTTTGACTACCCAATATTAATGGCTGCAGATATTCTAATACAAAATGCTGATGTTGTACCTGTTGGTCAAGATCAAAAACAGCATATTGAATATGCTAGAGATACAGCTATTAAATTTAATAATTTATACGGAGAAACTTTTAAAATTCCAGAGCCTATTATTATGAAAGAGGTGGCTATTGTTCCCGGAATCGATGGCCGTAAGATGAGTAAAAGTTACAAGAATACGATTCCACTTTTTGGAACAAATGAAGAAATTAAAAAAGCTGTTATGAGTATTATTACAGATTCTAAAACTCCAGCAGAATCTAAAAACCCCGAAGATTGTAATATATTTAAAATCCACAAACTTTTCCTTAAGGGCGAAGAATTGAAAAATTTAGAAAAAAGATATAGAGATGGAGGTCTAGGTTACAAAGAATCAAAAGATATGCTCTATGAAGAGATAATATCATTTATTGGTCCAATGAGAGAAAAAAGAAAAGAATATGAGAATGATGTTTCTAAAGTTTATCAAATTCTAGAAAATGGTAAAGAAAAAGCAAGAAAAATAATTAATGAGAAAATGTCTATTATTCGTAAAAAAGTTGGAGTAACTATTTAATATTTATATGAAATACATTATACATTTTTTAGTTTTAATATTTCATGCGATTAGTGTACCTTTGAATTTTCTTTTTATCAGAGTGCAGAAGTGGTATTTACCGATGTGGAATAATGACAAAATTATATATTTTGCCTTCGCTCCATTTTATTGGTTGTTATTTTTGTTAACCTTTATTATCGGCTATCCAGCTAATAATCTTGGTAAAATGATTGATTAATTTAATTTATTATTAATAATTTATTTTTATGAACCGTATATATATTAAAGATTTAAAAAATTTTATAGGAGAAGAAATAACTATCGCAGGATGGGTTAATATTCGTCGAGACCAAGGCAAGCTTGTATTTATGGACATGAGAGATATGACAGGTTTTGTACAGTGTGTAGTTCTGCCAAATCACACTGATGCCATGGAAGCAGTAAAAGAAGTCCGCACAGAGTGGGTTCTTAAAATAAATGGAATTGTTAATAAGCGTCCAGAAAGGAATATAAAAGAAGGAGTTTTTAATGGAGATATTGAACTAGAGATAACTAATATCGAAGTATTGAACGAAGCAGAAACTCCTAATTTTGATGTTACAACAGATGGAAAAGAGATAGGGGAAGACAACAGACTTCAATACAGATATCTAGATCTTCGTCGTCCAAGAATGCAGAAAAATATTCGTAACCGTCACCATGTTGCTAAGTTTGTTCGTGATTTCTTGGATAAAGAAAATTTTATAGAAATAGAAACCCCAATTCTTACAAAATCAACACCAGAAGGTGCGAGAGATTTTGTAGTTCCATCTCGTTTATACCCTGGTAATTTCTATGCGCTCCCTCAATCACCACAGCAATACAAACAGCTTCTTATGGCAGGAGGAATGGAAAGATATTTTCAAATAGCTCGTTGTATGCGTGATGAAGATACTAGAGGTGATCGTCAGCCAGAATTTACTCAGGTTGATATGGAAATGTCTTTTGTAGAAATGGAAGACATTATGAATCTCAACGAAAAAATGTTAATAGATTTAGTCACTAAGCTTTATCCAGAAAAGAAAATTCAACAAATACCTTTTCCTAGAATCCCATATAAAGATGCAATGGAGAAATATGGTAATGATAGACCTGATATAAGAATGGACAAAGAAGATCCCAACCTGCTTGCCTTCTGTTGGGTTATAGATTTTCCCTTCTTTGAGAGAACAGATATTTCAGATAATCCAGACACAGAAGGTGATTGGACATTTACTCATAACCCATTTTCAGCTCCAATTCGTGACCATAAGGAGTGGCTTATGGAAGGAAAAAATATAGGGGAAATAATTACTTCTCAATATGATATAACTTTGAACGGTTATGAAATAGGAGGTGGAAGTATAAGAAACCATGAAGCAAAGGCACTTAGAAAGGTTTTAAATATTATCGGACATAAAGATGAAGATATCGACCATAATTTTGGACATATGCTCCATGCTTTCCGTACAGGTACACCTCCACATGGAGGAATAGCTTGGGGTTTTGATAGACTTCTAATGCTTTTAGAAAATGAACCAAATATCCGTGAAGTTATACCATTCCCTAAAACAGGAGAAGGAAAGGACCTAATGATGGAATCTCCAACTAAAATTTCTGAAAAACAACTTAAAGAATTGCATATAAATATAAACTTACCAAAAGAATAGATATGGATACCGAGGTATCAAATACTACCTATAAAGTCCGCACAGGGTCATTTGAAGGACCTCTAGATCTTTTGTTATCTTTAATTGAGCAAAGAAAACTTTTCGTAAATGAAATATCTCTAGCAGAGGTTACAAATGACTATATCTCGTATATTAAATCAATATCAGGACAAGATTCTTCTTTTGACAATAAACATATTGCAGATGTTTCTTATTTTGTATTAATAGCAGCTACCCTTATTCTTATAAAATCAAAATCTCTATTACCAAACCTTACCCTAACAGAAGATGAAGAAGAAAAGATTGTAGATTTAGAAAAGAGACTAAAACTTTATAATATAATAAAAAATGCGAGTCTGGATATAGGTAATATTTTTGGAATCAATATTATTTTTATGCCAGAAGAGAGGGATTGGAGTGAACCAATGTTTTACCCAGATCCATTAATTAATAAAGGAAATATTGGAGAATCAATACTTGAAGTTTTAACTCATATACCAAAAAAACAAGAAAAATTACCTGAAATAGAAGTTAAAAAAATGATAAGAATAGAAGAAGTGATAGACAATTTGACTGATAGAATTCAAAACGCTATTAATATTTCATTTAGAGAATTTAGTAAAAGCCAAGGGGCAAGCAATCAAGAAGAAGCAAAAGTTCATGTTATCGTTTCTTTCCTTGCCATGTTAGAATTAGTAAGGGAGGGGCTGATCGATGTAATTCAAAATACATCTTTTGGTGATATTAATATTAATAAACAGAATATCCCTGAACCTGAAATAGGGATAAATATTTAAAACAATAACCTTATCGTCAGGGATAGGGAAGAATAATTATGGAATTAGATTCAAAAATAGAAGGATTACTTTTTTATAAAGGAGAAGATGTTAAAATCAATAAATTAGCAGAGATTTTTAATGTTTCAAAAGAAGAAGTAGAAGAAGCCTTAATAAAGCTAAAAGAGAATCTTATAACTAGAGGAATTACTTTAATAAGTAAAGAGGATTCTGTAATATTAGGTATCTCTAAAGAGCTAAGCCCTATTATTGAAAGTATTCGTAAGGAAGAAATTACTAAAGAGTTATCAAAAGCGGCTCTTGAAACTCTTTCTATTGTTATATATAGAAACGGTGTAACTAGAGCAGAGATTGACTATATAAGAGGTGTAAATTCTAGTTTTATTTTAAGAAACTTACTTATTAGAGGTTTAATAGAAAAAATATTGGATACTAATGATAGTCGTAGAGTTCTTTATCGTCCAACATTGGATACTCTTTCATTTATGGGAATTACTTCAATTGCAGAACTTCCAAACTATGAAAAAGTTAGAAGTGAATTACAAGATGTAATAAATCAAAAAGAAAACAACAATGACTAACGCAATTAAAATATTTTTACCTACAATTATAGCTTTCATAATAGGTATTTTTATAACCCCAATAGCTACACATTATTTTTTCAAATACAAAATGTGGAGAAGAACATCACGTAAAGATAATATTCCATTAGAAAATCAAAAAGATTTTGAAAAAATTCATGATGAAAAAGCAGAAATTTCTACGCCAAGAACGGGTGGTATGATAATTTGGATTTCAGTGATTTTAACTTTATCTGTAATCTGGCTAATCGATGTTATTTTTAATAATACAATTACAGATAAATTATATTTCCTAAGTCGCAATCAAACTATTCTTCCTCTTTTTACATTAATAATGGCATCTCTAATAGGACTAGGTGATGACTTTTTACAAATTTTTGGGCGCGGGAAGTGGACAACAGATCCGATAATATTAAGGTATATTAAAATTAGTATAATTTTAGCTCTAGGGTTAATAATTGCTTTTTGGTTCTTTTTAAAACTTGGTATTTCAGATATTTATATACCATGGTTTGGTTTTGTAAATCTAGGCTTACTGTTCATACCATTTTTCATACTAGTGATGCTTTCTTTGTGGTCTTCTAGTGTTATAGATGGAGTAGACGGATTGTCAGGTGGGGTTCTGGCTTCAATCTTTGGAGCATACACCTTGATCTCTCTTTTTAATAATCAAATAGACCTTGCTGCTCTTTGTGGGGTTATTACTGGAGGAATTTTAGCATTTCTTTGGTTTAATATTCCACCAGCTAGATTCTATATGGGGGAAACTGGCATGATTGGACTCACTGTGACTCTTTCTGTAATTGCTTTTCTTACTGATACAGTACTACTTCTTCCTATCATAGCTTTTCCTCTTTTTGTAACATCTTTATCTGTTATAATCCAAATAATCTCAAGAAAAGTTTTTCATAAAAAGTTCTTTAGATTGTCACCACTCCACCACCACTTTGAAGCACTTGGATGGTCTAGATATAAAATAACTATGAGATACTGGGTTGTGACTATTATGACTTCTGTAATGGGAGTAATCATATACCTTATTAGCTAATAAATAAAATAGTGAAAAAAAATAACATAGATAAATTTTTCTTAACATTGGTTATTTCTCTTATTGTCATTGGCGCAATAATGTTTACTTCTGCTTCGTTGGGAATACTTGCTAAAAATGAAACGAAATTTTATGGAGTAATTTTTAATCAATTTATATTTGGTCTTGGTGGTGGTATCATAGCTTTTTATTTAGGATATAAAATAAATTATAAATTTTGGAGAAAATACGCATTACCTTTATTTATTAGTTCTATTATATTAACTATTCTTGTTTTTATACCTAAGCTTGGGGTTTCTCATGGTGGAGCTAAGAGATGGGTAGATATACTAGGATACTCATTCCAGCCAGTAGAATTTCTTAAAATTGGATTTATAATATATTTTGCATCTTGGCTAGCATGGGCAAAATTAAAAGTTAAAGATATCAGATACAGTATATTGCCATTTGTTATTTTAATTGGATTAGTTGCTGGAATTCTTATAAATCAACCAGACACCAAAAGTATTATTCTCATGTCTTCCACTGCAATTGTTATGCTTTTTGTTTCTGGAGTCCCATTAAAATATCTATCCGGAATGATTGGAATTATTTTAATAGGTTTTGCTATTCTTGTTTCTTTCAAGCCATATCTTCTAGAGAGAGTATATACTTTTATCGACCCATCTAGGGATAGTCACGGTGCTTCATACCAGCTCCAGCAGTCTCTAATCGCAATAGGTTCAGGTGGAATAATGGGTAGAGGTTTAGGACAAAGTATTCAGAAATTTAACTACCTTCCAGAACCACAAGGTGATTCTATCTTTGCAGTTATTGGAGAAGAGTTTGGTTTTATTGGATGTGTTGCTTTATTAATACTATATGTTATTTTTGCTCTAAGAGGGTACCGTATTGCTTATTACTCACCAGACCCGTTTAGTAAACTTTTAACAATTGGTATTATTTCTATAATTACATTCCAATCGTTTATGAACATTGCTTCTATTGTTGGGGTTTTCCCTTTAACTGGAGTACCTCTTGTTTTTATATCTCACGGGGGGACAGCTCTTCTTCTTGATATGGGACTTATGGGTATAATTTTAAACATATCTCAATACCAGAAAAAAATAAAAAATAAAGAAATAGAATAATCTATCTTTTGTAAAATTCAAAATTATGTATATTTTAACTTAATACATAAAAACTTGACTAAATACACCTAAAAATGTAATGTAAAAGAAAAAGGTAAATAATACTTGAGAATACAAATCAATAAAATTTTTACAAAAATGGGAAAATTATCAAGAAGGAAAAAGAAAAGATATCTTTTAAACATAGAGATATTTAAAGAACTTGATTTAGAATCAAGAAAACCTAATGTTGTTTTATTATTTTGGGGGAAGGCATCAATACAAACTTCAGTTGAAGACATAATTTTTTACGACAGGGATGATGATAAAAATGGAATTTTAATTCATTTTAAGAATGGTTTGGTTTTAGAATTAAATAAAGTTACTATTTCTTATTTAAAAATAAAAGACATAGATAACCTTATAAGAATCGAGAGTCGATCTGAAGAAAAGGATCCCAGTGTCCCAGTTTTAGTAATATCCAAATAGGTATAATAATTATTTTATAAAAACGCCCGAAATAAGTAAGGCGTTTTATTTTTATATAAAATCAGTTATAATAAGAGTATGAAAATAATGCTTACAGGGGGTGGCACTGGTGGACATTTTTATCCACTTATTGCTATCGCAGAAAAATTAGTAGAATTAGGAGATAAGAATAAAATTATCGATTTGAAGCTTTACTATATGGCAGATAAGCCATACGATAGAAGAATGCTATACGAAAACGGCATCACTTTTGTACAAATTCCAGCGGGTAAACTACGCATATATTTTTCTATTAAAAACTTTTTTGATATTTTCAAAACAGCGATGGGGGTGGTTTTAGGATTAATCAGTATGTTCTTTATTTATCCAGATGTTGTTATTTCAAAAGGTGGATACTCAGCTTTTCCTGCTATTTTCGCAGCCAAAATTCTTCGTATTCCTGTAATTATACATGAATCAGATTCTTATCCAGGAAGAATGAACCTTTGGGCTGCCAAATTTGCTAAATTTGTAGCTATTTCATGGCCAGAAGCTGGAGAATATATGCCAAAAGAAAAGACAGCACTCACAGGCCAACCTATTCGCAAGGAAATCTTACATGGAGATGCAACAGGAGCTCATGATTTCTTTCATTTTAATCAAAGTTTGCCGACTATTTTAGTTATAGGAGGTTCTCAAGGGGCAGAGAAAATAAATAATATAATAATAGAAATACTCCCCGAGCTTTTAAGTAAATATCAAATAATCCACCAAGTTGGAGATAGAAATATGGAAGACACTAAGCTTAGATCCAAACTCTTTCTAGATATGGATAAGAGTTATCCTGCAAGATATTTTGCAACTCCATACCTAAACAATTTAAATACACGTATGGCTGCAGGTATTTCAAATTTAGTAATATCAAGAGCTGGTTCTGCAATTTTTGAAATAGCATCGTGGGGGATTCCCTCAATCATCATACCCATAACTAACTCTAACGGTGATCACCAGAGGAAAAATGCTTATAATTATGCTAGGGCAGGAGCTTGTCAGGTTATAGAAGAAAGTAACCTCACTAAACATTTATTAATGTCTGAAATAGAAAAATTATTAGAAAATAAAGAAAAAATAAACCAAATGAAACAAAATGCTTTTTCTTTTGCCAAAAATAATGCAGCTGAGAAAATAGCCCAAACAGCTATAAATATCGCACTAACACATGAACAATAAAAATAAAAAAGTAATAACTCGTTTTGCCCCATCTCCAACTGGTTTTATGCATATAGGAGGTGTTCGTACTGCACTCTACGCATATTTATATGCCAAGAAGAATAATGGCTCTTTTATATTAAGAATAGAAGATACAGACAAGGAGAGAGAAGTTGAAGGATCAATTAGACACATAATAGAATCTCTCAAATGGCTTGGAATAGACTGGGATGAAGGTCCAGATATTGGAGGTCAAAACTCTCCATATATTCAATCAGAAAGACTAGAATCATACAAAAAATACGCTCAAATTTTAATAGACAAGGGCTTAGCTTATGCCGACCCGTACACAGAAGAAGAAGTAGAAAATTTCCGCAAAAAAGCAGAAGAAGAGAAGAGACCATTCTTATATAGAGACCACAGACCAGAAAACCCACCAATATGGGACGGGACTAAACCTCTCCGCCTAAAAATAAAAGATATTAAATCTTATGAATGGGAAGATGAAGCCAGAGGTAAAATGAAGGCAGGGCCAGAAGCTCTTGATGATTTTATTTTAATAAAAAGTGATGGATATCCTACATACAACCTTGCTCACATAATAGATGATCTTGAAATGGGTGTGACCCACATAATGCGTGGTGATGAGTTTATTGCCTCTACTCCTAAATTTTTGGCATTATATGATGCTCTAGAGATAGAGAGACCCAGTTTTGTTTCTTTGCCTCCTATAATGGGTCCTGACGGAAAAAAGAAATTAGGAAAGAGAGATGGAGCAAAAGATGTTCTTGAATACAGAAATGAAGGATACCTACCTGAAGCAATGCTGAACTTCTTGGCTTTTATCGGTTGGAACCCCGGGGATGAAAAAGAAATAATGACTAAAAGTGAACTAATAGAAGCTTTTGATATAAAAGGAATCCATGTAAGTGGAGGTAAATTTAACGAAGAAAAACTTGATTGGATAAATCGTGAACATTTAAAAAGACTATTGTATGAAGAACAGGAATCTTATATAGAGAAATTTATACCACAGAATATCAAAGAGATGCCTACTTACACTAGTACTTTAATTCACAACATCGTTCCTATTATAATAGACAGAATTTCCAAAGGGAGAGATGTTTCTTCCATGATAGAAGCGGGAGAGTTAAGTTTCTTTTTTGAAAAACCTAAATATGATGGCGATAAATTATTTTTTAAATCATCAAAGATACCAACTGAAAACAAAAAAGGGGTATTATCTTCATATATACAAAAAGTAATAAACATATTAAAAGAAGTATCTGAAAAAGAATTTTCAAAAGAAAATATAAAAGAAATATTATGGCCATATGCAGAAGAAGTAGGAAGAGGAGACATTCTTTGGCCAATGCGTTTTGCACTATCTGGACTTGATAAATCCCCAGACCCATTCATTCTTTCTGAAATACTAGGCAAAGAAGAAACTATTTCTAGACTAGAGAATGCAATTTTAATACTTAAAGAATAGTATTGTTTTATTTAATTTTTGAAAAAAAATAGGAACAGGGTATAATAAAAATATAATGAAAAAATTGATAGCTTTTACAATTTTATTTACCTTTTTAATTTCTAATTGTATTACATTTGCAGAAGCAACAAGCGAAAGTGATGTTCGTAATCAAATAAATAATATAAATGAACAAATCAAAAAACTCGATAAAGAGATTGCTTCTTATCAGAATCAAATAGCACAAACCAGTGAACAAAAAGATTCATTAGCTAAAATAATTAAAGAACTAACTCTTACAAGAGATAAACTACTCAAAGAAAGAACTGGTGTAGAAAAAAAGATACAAGTAACAGGACTTGTTATTAAAGAATTAAATGGAAATATAGTAGAACATGAAGATTCCATAACAGAATCCAAAAAGGCAATATCGGAAATGATTTTCAATCTATATCAACAAGAAGAAGAAACTTTGATCGAGAAAATGCTCGCCAAGAAAAACTTTGAGGAAATGAGTCGAGAGTATAATGATATAATTTCCACTAATGATAAGCTTAAAGATTTTATAAATCTCTTATTATTTAGAAAAGGAGAACTTGTAAATACAAAAGTTGCAAAAGTTGATGAACAAGACAAGCTAACCTTACTCAAAAATACACTAAAAGAGAAAGAGCTTGCTGTAAGTCTAACCCAGAAAGAGAAAAATAAGATATTAACAGAAACTAAAAATAAAGAAGCTGAATACAAAAAATTACTAGCAGAAAGAATTAAAAAACGAGATGCCTTTGAGAAAGATTTAAATGCTTATGAAGATCAACTAAAATTTATTTTAAACCCTAAACTTCTTCCAAAAGAAGGTAGTAGTGTCTTATCTTGGCCTCTTGATTATGTATATATAACTCAAATGTTCGGAATAACATCTGCTTCAAAAAGATTATATAAATCAGGTTCACATTCTGGTTTAGACATGAGAGCTTCAATAGGTACTGAAGTTAAAGCTATGGCAAATGGTGTTGTAGTTGGAGTAGGAGATACAGATATATACTGCAAAGGAGCTTCCTTTGGTAAATGGGTATTTATAAAATATGATAACGGCCTATCTAGCACTTTTGGTCACTTATCAGCTATTTACGCAAAGAAAGGCGATAAGGTTAAAGCGGGGACAGTTGTTGCTCTTTCTGGAAATACTGGGCACTCCACAGGTCCACACTTGCACATCACCGTATATGCTTCAGATGGAGCCAAAGTTGATACAGTGCCAAGTCTAAGCTGTAGTGGCAAAACATTTATAATGCCTATCGCTGCTTCAACTTCATATCTTGACCCTATGCTTTACTTACCACCAATTCCTAAGACTCAAATTAAAAAATAAATTACATAATTATTAACAACAAGATAATTTATTTTCTTTTGCAAATTAAAGTAGTATAATATAATTATGGGAGGAGATACAAAACCAAACAAATAGTTTATGGAAGAAAATAAAGAAAAAAGAGGTTTACATATACATCTAGGATGGTCAATTATTTTTATAATAATAATTATTATTCTTTTTAGAATTGATATCAAAGATAAAGTAAACTCTCCTCAATTTCAGAAAAACATCACATATTATATAGAAGATTTTTTCAAAGATCTTTGGAATAATAATGTTAAAAGTTTTTACGAAAAAGAAATTTATAATCTTTCTAAAAATTTAATAAACACGGGTATTGAAACAGTTCAAGATGGTGTGGATCAAAAATTGGACGAAATGAAGAAATAATAAAATTTGTAAAATTTTTAAAATTATGTAATTATATAGGTGTATCTTGAATATGTTTTATTTGCCCGAGTGGCGGAATTGGTATACGCGCACGACTTAAAATCGTGTCTCGTAAGGGATGTGGGTTCGACCCCCACCTCGGGCACAAATAAAAAGACTGGCAGAAGCCAGTCTTTTTATTTGTGCCCGAGAGCAAGAGAACTGCTTCTCTTGCGTGTGGGGTGTCGAAAGGCTTTTCATTATTTTGATTAATATCAAAATTGAAAAGCACCCGCGACTGCAAGTCGAGATTCTCCACCTTGTAACAATTATTTCCAAAAAAATACAAATTTTGCTATACTCTTCTATATGTCTAAAGAATATTATACAACAATAGGGCTTGAGATACATGCCGAACTTAAAACCAACTCAAAGATGTTTTGTGGCTGTATAAACAACCCTGATGAAAAAACTCCAAATATGAATATCTGTCCAGTATGTATGGCTCATCCTGGAACTTTACCAGTTATAAACAAAAAGGCAGTAGAGAATGTTATTAAAGTAGGGCTTGCACTCGGAGCCAATATCGCAGATTTTACAGAATTTGACCGTAAGAATTACTTCTACCCAGATATCCCAAAAGCTTACCAGATATCACAATACAAATTCCCAATAGTTTCCGGTGGTTCACTTAAGGGTGTAGATATCACTCGTGTGCACCTAGAAGAAGACACAGCGACTAGTAAGCATGATAAGGGCGATTACTCTCTTGTGGACTTCAATCGTTGCGGTGTGCCTCTTATGGAGCTTGTAACAGAGCCTGTAATACATAGCGCTAAGCAAGCTGGAGATTTCGGAAGAGAGTTACAGATTCTTCTTCGTTACTTAGGAATATCCGATGCAAATATGGAGAAAGGTGAAATGCGTGTAGAGCTCAATATTTCTATTTCGGAAGATCCTAAAGTTTTCGGGACGAAAGTAGAGGTGAAGAATATCAATTCATTTAAAGCAATGGAGCGTGCCGCTGAGTATGAAATAAAAAGAATGTCAGAATTATTAGATGAAGGAAAGGGTGACGAAATAGTTCAGGAAACTCGTGGTTGGGATGAGAACAAGGGTAGTACCTTCTCTCAGAGAAAAAAAGAGAATGCAAATGACTATCGTTATTTTCCAGACCCAGATTTACCAAAATTATTCTTAAATAAAATTTTCGAAATAGAAAAAATGAGAAGTGAACTTCCTGAACTTCCAGAAGCAAGAAGAAATAGATATAGAAATGATTATGGAATAAAAGATGAAGATATAGAGAGTTATATTCTTGATCAAGAATTAGGTTCTTGGTTTGAAAAAGTTGCAAATACTCTTAATGATAAAGAGAAAGTAAAAACAGCTTCCAACTATATTACTTCTGATTATCTAGGATTGAAAAAAGTTAACGGAGAAGTTAAACTTCCATCTGCTAAGAATTTTTCAGAACTTATAGAAATGGTTAATGAAAATAAAATTTCCTCCAGAGGAGCAAAGGATATTTTAGCCATGATTGTCATAAACGATGAATCTCCAATGAAAATAGCTGAAGAAAAAGGATTGATTCAGAAAAATGATGAAGGAGAACTTAAAGGAATTGTGGGGAAGATTATAGATGCTAATCCAGCTGTTGTTGCTACATATAAAGGCGGTAAAGAAAACGCTATGATGTCTCTAGTTGGTCAAATAATGAAAGAAACAAAAGGCTCCGCCAACCCCGCTCTGGTTCAAAAGTTATTAAAAGAATTATTAGCATAATTAAAATAATATGAATAAAAAAATTCGTGTTGCAATCAATGGTTTTGGGAGGATAGGAAGAGCATTTTTGAAAATCACTTGGGAAAATCCAGATGTAGAAATCGTTGCTATTAATGATCTTGGATCTATTGAGAGCTTATCTTATTTACTTCGTCATGATACAGTTTATAGGAATTGGGATCATAAGATAGAGGGGAAAGGTGACGCACTTGTTATTGATGGAAAAACTATTAAATATATTTCAGAAAAAGATACAACAAAACTTCCTTGGAAAGATTTAGATATTGATGTTGTGGTAGAATCCACTGGACTTTTTACTTCATTTGATAAAGCGAAATTCCATCTTGATTGTGGAGCTAAAAAAGTAGTTATCTCAGCACCATCAAAAGGGGCAGAGAGTACAACAAAAGGCGAAACAATTCTTCTTGGAGTAAATGAAGAAAAGTTTGGTACTTGTGATATTACATCCAATGCATCTTGTACCACAAATGCCGCTTCACCACTTATTGCAATTCTTCATGAATCAATCGGTATTGAAAAGGCTGTTCTAAATACAGTTCACGGGTACACTGCCACTCAAGCACTCGTTGATGGTCCAAGTAAGAAAGATTTGAGAGAAGGAAGAGCTGCAGCTCAAAATATAATTCCAAGTTCTACTGGTGCCGCTATTGCTGTCACAGAAGCATTCCCCGTATTAAAAGGTCTCTTTGATGGTATTTCTATCCGCGTTCCAGTATCAGCTGGCTCAATAGTTGATATAACTTTCATAGCTAAAAGAGATACGACCAAAGAAGAAGTAAATGAAATAATGAAAAAAGCAGAAAAAGATCCACGATGGGATAAATTGTTCATCACTACTGAAGATAACTTAGTTTCAAGCGACATCCTAGGAGAAAGACACCCTTGTATCGCCGACCTTGAGATGACTAGAGTCGTCGGAGGCAACCTTGTGAAAGTTCTTGGTTGGTATGACAATGAAATGGGGTATACTTACACACTCGTAGATCATGTAATAAAAACAGGGAGAAGTATTAAATAAATAAAAAAAATTCCTACATGCCAGACATGTGGGAATTTTTGTTTATATTAAAATTTGTTATAATATGAACATGAAAATATTTATAGGAGGAGATCATGCGGGATTTGAATTAAAAGAAAAATTAAAAGAATATATAAAAAGCTTAGGATATGAAATAGAAGACAAGGGGGCTTTTACTTTGAATAATGACGATGATTATCCAGATTTTATTGTGCCTGTGGCAGAAGAAGTTGTTAAAGACGGAAATTCTCTAGGAATAGTTTTAGGAGGTAGTGGGCAGGGGGAACAAATATCTGCTAATAAAGTAGATGGAGTAAGAGCCATAGAATACTACGGAGGGAATCTAGAAATAGTAAAACTTGGAAGGGAACACAACAATGCAAATATTCTTTCACTTGGAGCAAGATTTGTGAGCGAAGAAGAAGCCCTTCGTGCTGTAAAACTTTTTATTGAAACACCTTTTTCAAATGATGAAAGACATATACGAAGAATTAATAAAATAGATGAAGAGGAAAAATAATATATGACAGAAATAATACCAGCAGTTTTAGCAGAAAGTTATGATGATTTAAGAGAAAAGATTTCTCATTTTTCAAACTATACAAAAATTATCCAAATAGATATATGTGATGGTAAATTTGTACCATCTGTCTCTTGGCCAATGCAGATGAAAGATAAGAGTAGTATTCAAAATATCTTAAACGAAGAAGATGGTTTACCAGCTTGGGATCATGTAGATTTTGAATTTGATTTGATGGTTAAAGATGCACACAAACAATTTGAATTTTGGACTCGTCTTGGAGTTAAGAGACTTGTCTTTCATCTTGAAGCAGAAGAGAGGGAATTATTAAAAGAATTTCTAGAAAGCATGGATCCATACTGGAGAGATAATTTAGAGATAGGTCTTGCTTTAAACACAAAAACAGATATAGAAGAGATAAAACAATTCATAAACTTAATAGATTTTGTTCAATGTATGGGCATAGAAAAGATAGGCCACCAAGGTGAACCATTTGATGAAAAAGTATTAAAACAAATAAAAGAGATAAAAGGATTATACCCTGACATGATTATAAGCGTTGATGGAAGTGTAAATGAAACCACTGCACCTCTTCTAGTAGAAGCAGGAGTAGATAGACTCGTTATCGGTTCTGCTCTCATGAACAGTTATGATGTAGCAGAAACTATTCAAGATTTTGAAAGTTTATAAACCAGATAGCAGCCTTGCTGCTATCTGGGAAGTTTGTTTATTTTAATAGTATTTATTATTTTCTTTTGTTATAATTATTTTAATAATGGAAAAACTTTCACTAGAAAAAATACATGATTTAAAAATCAGAGCGAATGAAATTCGTAAAAGTATTATAACTATGCTTTGTGAGGCTGGAAGTGGTCACACTGGTGGTTCACTCGGTATGACAGACATTTTTACTTTGCTTTATTTCCACGCACTCAAACACAAAAAAGAAGAACCAGAATGGAAAGATAGGGATAGATTAGTCCTTTCAAATGGACACATTTGTCCTGTGTTATACGCAACTCTTGCTCATGCTGGATATTTTCCTAAAGAAGAATTATTAACTTTGCGAAAATTCGGTTCTAGACTTCAAGGACATCCTCATAGAGAATTTTTACCAATACTTGAAACTTCTTCAGGTCCTCTTGGGGAAGGACTTTCACAAGCGATAGGTATGGCTTTGGCTTCAAAGATTGACAGCAAAAGTGAACTCGATAAACAGATATACTGTCTAGTAGGAGACGGGGAACTGAATGAAGGACAAAACTGGGAAGCTATAATGCTCGCTTATAAATACAAGCTTGATAATTTAATTTTAATTGTTGATAGAAATAAAACTCAATTAGATGGCAATACAGAAGACATAATGCCACTCGATAGCCTTCACTTTAAATTTGATTCATTTAATTGGCATGTTCAGACAATAGATGGACATGATTTTGAACAAATAAATAATGCAATCATAAATGCTAAGAATATGGAAGGTAAGCCATCGGTAATAATTGCTCATACTATCATTTGTAAAGGAGTAAAAGAATGGGAAGGTGATTACCATTGGCACGGCAAAGCTCCAAATAAAGAGGAAGCAAAGATGGCATTAGAAGAATTAGATAAACCTTTATAAAAAAGATGCTTAATCAAGAATTAAAACTTAATACGAAAATTTTTAATACTGATGTAGAGAAGAAAGCTACTCGGGATGGTTTCGGTGAAGGAATACTTCAGGCTGGAATGAATGATGAGAATGTGGTAGGACTTTCAGCTGATCTTACAGAATCTACGAAGATGAATTTATTCGCGGAGCGATTTCCTGATAGATTCATACAAATAGGAATTGCTGAACAAAACTTGGCAAGTGTAGCTAGTGGAATGACATCTATGGGTAAGATTCCATTTATTTCTTCTTTTTCTATGTTTTCTCCAGGAAGAAACTGGGAACAGATAAGAACGACTATTTGTTATAACGACAGACCTGTGAAAATTATCGGTACACATGCAGGACTTTCCTTAGGTGCTGATGGTGGAAGCCATCAGGCATTAGAAGATATTACCCTCACACGAGTATTGCCAAATATGACGGTTATATCACCATGTGATGCTATAGAAGCCAAGAAAGCTACCATCGCTTGCGCTAAAACAATAAGCCCGACTTATATCCGCCTCGCTCGTAATAATACACCAACAATTACAACGGTAGATACACCATTTGAAATAGGTAAAGCGCAATTAGTGTTTATACCCGAAGTAGGTATAGCAGAAGTAGGTATTATTGCCACTGGTCCAGTACTTTATAAAGCAATCCTTGCGGGAAAAGAATTAGAAGCAAAGGGAATAAAAGTAAAAGTTATGAATCTTTCTACAGTTAAACCACTAGATGAAGAAAGTATATTAAAACTTGCAAAAGAGACTAAAAGAATTGTAACAGTGGAAGACCATCAAATAGCAGGAGGAATGGGAAGTGCAGTTTCAGAATTCCTCTCTCAAAATTACCCGACACTTATGGAATTCATAGGAGTCAAAGATAAATTCGGTCAATCAGGAACCCCTGAGGAATTATATAAATATTATAAATTAGAAAAAGAAAATATAATAAATGCAGTGGATAATATCTTAAAAAAATAAAAATAATTTATTAAAAATCTCCCACCAGTCCGACTGGTGGGAGATTTTTAATTTATCTTTCTTGCTTTGTAATCCTCTGATAAATTTTTAATATATTTTTCTAATTCTTTTATTGTCATAAGCCCTTTTTGTGGACCAACTTGAGACGTTACAGACATAGCATTTACAGAACCCCAAACCAAAGCTTCGTCAATTTTTTTATTTAAAATTAAAGCGGTAGTAAAAGCCCCAGAAAAAGCATCCCCAGCACCAGTACTTTCAAGAGGGGTATGT
>Ga0209373_10001183_pt1 | contig 32683 bp, 33 predicted proteins | sample Higcelweek5metaG_FD_187173 | JGI IMG/M metagenome (GOLD analysis project Ga0209373, IMG submission 187173) | Freshwater pond sediment microbial communities from the University of Edinburgh, under environmental carbon perturbations - High... | ecosystem: Environmental > Aquatic > Freshwater >... | reverse complement strand
CAACTGTGATGTTGACACCCTCGACTTTTTTGAAGATAACCGGATGAGAAAAACCTAAAGAAAGAGAAAGGCCTTCGGGGTTTGAGGCGACACGGTAACCTGTTCCCTGAAGAAGAAGGTGTTTTTCAAAACCTTCGGTAACTCCGGTAACGCAGTTTTGAGCGAGACGGCGGGCAAGACCATGAAGAGCACGGACGGCGGGAATATCACTTTCGCGGGTGAAGTTTAGAACATTTTCTTTTTGTTCAACAGTGATTCCTTTGGGAACAACAGACTCAAGAGTACCCTTGGGACCGGTGAATCTGAGTAAGCCGTCGAGTTTTTCAACTTTGACAGTTTCGGGGAGATATAGAGGTTTACGTCCTATGCGGCTCATATTTTTACCAAATTTGACAAATAACTTCACCACCGAGATGTTTTTCTCTGGCAGTTTTCCCGGTCATAAGGCCGGCAGATGTAGAAACGATCGTGGTTCCGGCACCGGAAAGGGCTTGAGGAATCTTGTTGTAGCCGGAGTAGATGCGGACACTGCCTTTACTGATACTTTTGATACCGGTAATGGCGGGAAGATTTTTATCGAAGTACTGAAGGGTAATGATGATCTTCTTGGCCGGTTTGGCATTTTCAACAGTGTAATCTGCGATGAAACCGTCGGCTTTAAGAAGTTTGGCTATGCCTTCACAGAGAACGGTGTGTTTGGCCACGACGGTATCTTTTTTTGCCATGTAGCCGTTTCTTATGATGGTAATGAAGTTTGCGATTGTATCCATATTATTTTGACATTTTGTAGACGCCGGGGAGTTCACCTCTGTGGGCTAGTTCTCTAAAGCACAAGCGGCATAGTCCGAAGATACGGATGACACCACGGGGTCTGCCACAAAGCTGGCATCGGTGATGGTCTCTTGTGGAGTGACCAACGAGTCTTTTTGATTTAACTATTTTGCTTGTTTTAGCCATGTTTTAACGTGATTCTTTTGTAAAAGGCATACCTAGAGCGGTGAGAAGCAAAGTCGCCGATTTCACGTCCTTTGCACTTGTTGAAATAGTAATTTCCAAGCCTTGAATCCTGCCTATTTTATCATATTCGACCTCGGGGAATACGATCTGTTCGGAAAGTCCGAGAGTGTAGTTGCCGTTTTGATCAAATGTTTTTATGGATACTCCCTGAAAATCTTTGATACGGGGAAGAACAATTGAGGTTAGTTTCTGGAAAAAGTCGTACATGCGGTTGCCTCTGAGAGTAACCTTTAGACCAACAACTTCGCCTTCACGAAGGTTAAAAGCGGCAATACTGTGCTTGGCTTTGGTTTCGAGAGGAGTTTGACCGGTGATGGTAGCTATCCAACTCTTGGTTTTGGTAAGAAGCTCTTTGTCGGTTTTAAAATCACGGGAACTGGTGTTGAGGGTGATTTTTACCAATTTTGGAGTAGCTTCAATACTAGAAAGACCAAGCTCTTTTTGAAGAGAGGGGCGGATTTCTTTTTGGTAGTTTTCTTTTAGAGTTTGGGTCATTTTTTCTTGGTTTCATTGGTGATAACTTGACGGCAAAGATGACAGACTCTGACTTTTGGGGTTTGACTGGCGTCAAAACCAACACGGGTAGCTTTTCCACAACTGGGACAGACAAGAGCGACAGAGGCTGTAGAGATAGCTCTTGGAAGAGTGACAATTTTACCGGCTTCGTTTCCCTTGGCTTTGATGTGTTTTTTGTAGACGTTGAGACCTTCAACCAGTACTTTTTGATCCTGAGGAAGAACCTTGAGGATTTTTCCGGTGCGGCCTTTGTCTTTGCCGGCGGTTACTGTAATGGTGTCGTTGACTTTGAATTTAAACATATACTTTTAAACAACTTCGGGTGCTAGTGATGCGATCTTGGCAAATCCCCGGTCTTTGACTTCACGGGCAATGGGTCCGAAGATACGGGTTCCGAGAGGTAGTTTACCGGCGATCGAGTCGATAATAACGACAGCGTTGTCGTCAAATCTAACGTAAGTACCGTCAGGGCGACGGGTTTCTTTGCGGCATCTGACGATGACTGCCTTGATAACTTGTTTGTCTTTGACGGCACCGTTGGTGTCTGAACCTTCGACGGCGGCGGTGACTATATCACCGACGTAACCGAATCTGCGGCGAGAACCACCGTGAACAAGGATCACTTTTACGAGTTTGGCGCCGGAGTTATCGGCGACATTGAGGACTGATCTTAGTTGAATCATATAACTTTAATTATTTGCCAATGTTTGTTTTTACTTATGGGTTTCGTCTCTTCAATCTGAACTCTGTCGCCTTCTTTGGCTCCAACTTCGTTGTGAACAGTAAATGATTTGTTGACTTTGATGCGTTTTAGGTACTTTGGATGAACTTTGAAATGAACCACATCAACTACAGCTGTTTTTATCATCTTGGCGCTTTTGACGGTTCCAATTAGGTGTTTTTTCATTTTATTTAGATTTAGTTAAAAATTGAGCGATCTGAGTTCTGGTTTTCTTGTGAGCATTAGTATTTTTTTCCTGACCGGCTTTGATTTTTAGTCTGATGTCGGCAAGTTTGATCTTTAACTCGTCTAGTGTTTCTATGGAGGTTCCGGTTTTTGTTTTAGTCATTGTCTTTTTCTACAAATTTTGTTTTAACGGAGAGTTTGTGACTGGCTAAACGGACAGCTTCGGCGGCAACTTCGCGGGGAACACCGGAGAGCTCCATAAGGATCTGACCGGGTTTGACTACGGCTACGTAGGCCGAGACATCGGATTTTCCGGAACCCATACGGGCGCCAGGGGTTTTCCAACCAATTGGTTTGTGAGGGAAAACTCTTAAGAAGAATTTACCGACACGTTTGGTGTGGTGAGTAATAGTGCGGCGGGCGGACTCGATTTCGGCAGCCGTGACCCAACCACAGTCTTCGGATTTAATACCGAAGTCACCGTAGGCAAGAAAATTACTTCTTGTGGCTACTCCACCCATAGAGCCTCTGAACTCTTTTCTGTATTTGCGTCTTGATGGTTGTAGCATAGTCTTTTTGTGATTTAAATTTAGATGATGATGTCACCGGTATAGATCCAAACCTTAATACCGACGTAACCCGAACGGGTTAGTGCCGGTTTTTCAACGTAGTCGATGTTGGCACGAAGAGTCTGAGTAGGAATACGTCCCTGTTTGAATTTTTCGGTTCGGGCAATCTCGGCTCCGTCAATACGGCCGGCGAAGACAATTTTTACACCTTTTGCACCGGCAGCCATAACTTTTTCGATGGCCTGATTGGCGGCGCGGCGGAAAGGATAACGGTGTTCAAGCTGATTGGCAAGACGGTCGACGATGATTCCTGCAGAAAGCTCAGGATTTTTGATTTCCATGGGGTGAAGATTCACCTTGATGGCGTTTTTGGCTTTTAGATCAATTTTGAGAAGTTTTTCAATGTCTTTTTTGAGCTGTTCGAGAGAAGATCCACCGCGGCCAATAACGACACCGGGACGGGAAACATACATGAAAATATCAACTGTGTTGATACTACGTTTGATCTCGATGTTGGTGATACCGGCGAGTTTTAGTTTTTCTTCCAGAAAGCGGCGGATGCTGTTGTCTTCAAGAACAAACTTGGCATAGTTTCTAAAATTGCTATACCAAACCGATTTGGTTGGAAAAATGTAGCCGGTTCTGAATAGTGTTGGATTGACTTTTTTACCCATATTATTTTGTTTTTTTAGTGGTGGCAACTTTGGCCTCAACTTTGGGAGTGACTACTTTTGGAGCAGCAACTCTTAAGTTTAGGGTCAAGTGTGAGGAAATTCTTTCATAGGGTTTTGTGCGGCCACGTCCACCGATGTGGGCACGCTTGATGGTTCTGCCCTTGGTGGCGTAGGCCGAGTCGATTATGAGAGAGTCAGGAGAAAGCTGTTTTGTGGAAACGGCGTTGCCAATGGCTTGTTTTATGAGTTTGGCAATGGGATCGGAAGCTCTCTTTTGAATAACGGCGAGTTGTTTTATGGCCAGTAAAGCAGGACGGCCAACGATGGCTTTAAGAATAAGATTGGTTTTCCGGGGTGAGGAAAGCACGTGACTTGCCCGGGCAACGATAAGAGTGGTGTTTTCTTTTTTAATAGCCATATAGCTTTAAGTTTTGGTTAAGAGTCTCTTGACGATACGTCCATGACCACGGAAATTTCTGGTTAATGAGAACTCTCCCAAACGGTGACCAACCATGTCTTCGGTAATAAAGACATCTTTGAAGATTTTGCCATTGTGGACCGAGAAAGTGTAGCCGACGAATTCCGGAGGGATCTGTGAAGATCTAGCCCATGTTTTGATGGGTTCTTTTCTGCCCGAGTTTTTCATACGCTCAATCTTGGCGATGAGCTTCTCGTCGACGTATGGTCCTTTAATGGTACTTCTGGACATAATTAATGGTTATAGCGATGTTTAATAATTGATTTATTACTGTATTTCTTTCTGTCTCTCGTTCTCTTACCCATGACTCTCTTACCCCAAGGTGATTTGGGCGACTTTAAACCGACTCCGGAACGACCTTCACCACCACCGTGTGGGTGTGATCTTGGATCTTGGGCAACACCACGGACAGTTGGGCGGATACCCATGTGTCTTTTGCGGCCTGCTTTGCCAATGATCTCTTCTTTGTGATGTTCGTTGGAAAGAACTCCGATGGTGGCTTTGCACTCACCTTTGAAAACGCGGGTTTCACCTGAAGGAAGCTTGACGGTAACCAGTCCGGCTTCTTTGGACTGAACCGTAGCCGTGTTGCCGGCGCTTCTTACCATCTGAGCACCTTTTCCGGGGGTGAGTTCCAGATTGTGAATCTCTATTCCGATTGGAATATTTTTAAGAGGTAAACAGTTGCCGGTTTTTACTTCGGCAGTTTCTCCGGAAACCAAAACATCCCCAATTTTGAGGCCTATGGGGGCAAGGATGTAGTCCTTGACACCATTTGAGTAGACTAAAAGAGCGATCAAAGCAGTACGATTTGGATCGTACTCAATTGAAGCCACTTTGGCAGTTGACGCAGAATTACGCTTCCAGTCAATATGACGGAGGAAACGTTTTTCGCGACCACCTTGATGGCGAACTGTTATTTTACCAGAAAAGTTACGTCCTGACGATTTCGGGTTTAAGGTTTTAAGTTTTTTAGCTGAGTTTGTCTTCATAATCTTTTATGACTTAAGAGCGGAAAAGAGATCTATCTTTTGTCCGGCCTTAATTTTAACAATGGCTTTTTTGTTGGTGGGCATGGTGACATGACGGCCAGTTTTTCTGGATTTTTCGGCTCTGGCACCATGTTTAACCGTGTTGATACTTAAAACATTAACCTTAAAAAGATCTTCGATGGCTTTTTTTATCTGATATTTACTGGATGCCGGATCAACTTTGAAGACGTATTTATCTAAGGCTGAAAGAGCATAGCTTTTTTCGGTGACGACCGGACTAACGATGGTGTTTTGGTGAATTAAAGGTGTTGACATAGTTATTTAGATTTGGCGGATAAAACTGTTTTTAGTCTTTCCAAAAGGTGGGTGTAGGCGCTGGGAGTAATAACAAGGCGGGGACTTTGGACTACTTTGTAAACGTTGAGACGGTTGGCTGAAAGTAAAGTGATATTCTCCAAATTGCCGATTGATTTAAGAACTTTTGGATCTTCGCGGAAATGAACCAGTCCGAGTTTGTCCGATCCGAGGGACTTGAGGGCAGATTTGGATGATTGATCTTTAATGGCTGATGTGTCCAAAAGTGAAAGGCGGTCTTCTTTTTTGTAAAGAGAGAGAGCTCCAAGAAGAGCTTTTATCTTCATTTTTTTGTTAAGAGACTTGGTAGCAAGCTTAAGACCGCGGGGACCGAAAACGACTCCTCCACCGACATAGATAGGTGCGGACTTGGAACCGTGACGGGCATTACCGGTACCTTTTTGTTTGTAAACTTTCTTATGAGTAAGGTCGACTTCACCACGGGTTTTGACCTTGGACATACCAACGTGAGAGTTTTCCTGATAAACGTAGATCGCTTGAGCCAAAAGAGAAGGAGAGACCTCTTTGTTGAAAACCGAGAGATCAGGAAGAATTTTTGTTTGGACTTTTTTAGTTGTAGTAGCCATAGTTATTTGATGGTAATTTTCGTAATGGCACCGCGGCAGCCGGGAATGGCTCCGGTGATTTGAAGAGTGCCTGTTGCGGCATCAAATGAATGAATTTTCAAGTTTTCTATGGTGACATTGACGTCGCCCATGTGACCGGCCATGTGTTTGCCTTTTACAACTCTACCCGGAGTAGTACCGCGGCCAATGGAACCGGGGGCGCGACCTCTGTCGGACTGACCATGAGTTCGTGGACCACCATGCATTCCCCAACGTTTCATAACACCGGAAGTACCTTTTCCTTTGGAGAGAGCGGTTGCGTTTATGACTGATCCCGGAACCAAGATCTCGGCGAGGTTATAGTTTGCCGTTTCATCTCCCGTGACTTCTCTGGTTATCCTAGGAATTATGCCGATACCGGCTTTTTTAAGATATCCCGCTTGTGGTTTGTTGGCTTTCTTTTTTGTGCCAATACCTAAAACTTGGGCTGCATATCCGTCTTTATCGATAGTTTTTTGTGAAATAACCACGTGAGGATCTACCGTGAGGACGGTCAAGGGGATCCGCTTGCCTTCAACAAAGGCCTGAGTCATGGCTCTTTTGGTTGCGTATACTTGTTTTGTCATTTTTTTTAATACATTTCCCGCCCCGATAATCGGGGAACCCGAAAACCGGAAAAGGAAGTTTTAGTTATTTAAAGATAGCGACATCTTGGTTACATCTTGATCTCTATTCCAACACCAGCAGGAAGATCGAGGTGCTGAAGTGAGTCAATAGTCTTATTGGTGGGACTGACAATGTCAATAAGCCTCTTATGAGTAAGGATGGCAAATTGTTCACGTGAGTCTTTGTCGGTGTGAGGAGAGGCGGTAACGACAATAACCTTCTTCTTGGTGGGCAGAGGAACAGGACCAACTACCTGAGCGCCGGAAACTAAAGCTGCCTGAATTATTTTCTTAGCAGCTTCGTCGATCACGCGGTGATCGAACGATTTTAGTTTAACGCGAATACGTGGTTGGTCTGTCATGTTCAAGAAGAGTAAATGTGCTTTGTTGTTTTAGGTCTCTCTTAGGCGATTACTTTGGTAATGACGCCTGCTCCAACAGTAAGGCCACCTTCGCGGATAGCGAATTTTTGACCATCTGCCATAGCAATTGGTTGGATAAGCTCGACACTCATTTTGGCGTTGTCTCCAGGCATAATCATCTCTACACCTTCAGGGAGTTTAACCTCACCTGTAACATCGGTTGTACGGATAAAGAACTGGGGTTTGTAGCCTGTGAACATAGGAGTGTGGCGTCCACCTTCGTCTTTGCCCAAGATATAGGCTTCGGCATCGAACTTGGTGTGAGGAGTTATAGAACCGGGTTTTGCCAAAACTTGACCTCTTTGAACATCGTCTTTTTCAATACCACGAAGAAGGAGACCGACATTGTCGCCGGCTTGACCTTGTTCAAGTTGCTGGTGGAACATTTCGACTCCGGTAACAACTGATTTTGTGGTGTCTTTGATACCAACGATCTCGATTTCATCACCAATCTTAACAACACCTGTACTGATACGACCGGTAACAACGGTTCCGCGGCCTTTGATTGAGAAAACGTCTTCAACAGGCATAAGGAAAGGTTTGTCTAGATCACGGACCGGGGTAGGAATCCAAGTGTCGACGGCGTCCATGAGTTTCATGATGCCTTCTTGAGCCTCTTTGTCTCCTTCGAGAGCTTTAAGAGCGGATACTCTTATGATCGGGGTTTCCTCTTCGAAACCATATTTCTTGAGTTTCTCACGGATTTCCATCTCAACAAGCTCGATGAGCTCAGGATCGGAAACGGCGTCAATTTTATTTAAGGCAACAACCAAACGGGGAACGTTTACTTGACTGGCAAGCAAAAGGTGTTCGTTTGTCTGAGGCATAGGACCATCTGTGGCTGCGACAACCAAGATAGCACCGTCCATCTGAGCGGCACCGGTGATCATGTTTTTGATGTAGTCACGGTGACCCGGACAGTCGATGTGAGCGTAGTGACGTGTAGCAGTCTCGTAAGGAACGTGGGAAATCTGAATAGTAACTCCACGCTCTCTCTCTTCGGGAGATTTGTCAATCTGATCAAAAGGAAGAGCTTCAGCCAGTCCTTTTTCAGCTAAGGTTTTAGTAATAGCGGCAGTTAATGTGGTCTTACCGTGGTCAACGTGACCGATAGTACCGATATTAACGTGGGGTTTGGTTCTTTGGTATGTAGCCATTTTTATTAATTTTTTTTAATTATTTATAATTTGCTTTTTTAAGCCTATTTATTTTAGCAGATTTTACTCTATACTGCGGGATTTTTCAATAACTTGGCGGCGATATTGTTTGGAAGTTCCTGATAATGACTTGGTTCCATGTAGTAACTGGCGCGTCCGGCGGTAAGGGAACGGATGGCCGTAGCGTAAGCAGAGAGCTCGGAAAGAGGAACTGTAGCCGTAATAACACGGGCGTTTCCTCGTTGGGCGGTACCACCAATTTGAGCACGTCTGGCCGAAAGATCCCCAATAATGTCACCCATGTTGGCTTCAGGTGTAGTAACTTCAACTTTCATGATAGGTTCAAGAACAACCGGTCCTGCCTGTTTGACGGCGTCCTGAACAGCCATACTACCTGCGATCTTGAAGGACATTTCCGAAGAGTCAACTTCGTGGAAACTTCCGTCGATTACAGCGATATCGAGATCAACCATGGGGAATCCGGCAATAACACCGTTCTCGAGACATTCGCGAACACCTTTTTCGATAGGATTAATAAATTCTTTGGGAATAGTGCCTCCAACAATTTTGTTGGTAAAGGTAATACCCTCTCCGCGGGGTTTTGGGGTAACGATCAAAATACAGTGTCCATACTGACCACGACCACCCGATTGGCGGATGTATTTACCTTCGCCTCTTGCATCTTTGGTGATTGTTTCCCGGTAAGCGACTTGGGGAGCACCTGTAGTTGCGTCGACTTTGAATTCACGGCGGAGACGGTCAACAAGAATTTCCAAGTGAAGTTCGCCCATGCCGGCAATAACCGTTTGACCGGTTTCCTGATTGGTTTTGATCCTAAAAGTAGGATCTTCTTCGGCTAAACGACCAAGGGCGATGTCGAGTTTTTCCTGATCGGCTTTGGTTTTTGGTTCAATGGCAAGAGAGATAACCGGATCCGGAAAGTCGATAGACTCAAGAACGATAGGTTTTGTTTCTTCGCAAAGAGTGTCGCCTGTTTTGGTTGACTTTAAACCAACAATGGCGACAATTTCTCCGGCTTTGGCTTCATTAATTTCTTCACGGGTGTTGGCGTGCATGAGAACCAAGCGGCCAAGACGTTCGCGGACATCTTTACTGGCGTTGTAGACAAAAGAACCTGCCTGAACTTTTCCGGAGTAGATACGGACGTAGGTAAGTTTTCCGACGTGAGGGTCGGCTTGAATTTTGAAGGCAAGACCAACAAATGATTCTTCGGGACTAGGCTTCCTCACTTCTTCCTCTTTGGTTTTGGGGTTGATTCCGACAGTGTCTTTGATATCCAAAGGTGAAGGAAGAAAATCAACAACAGCGTCAAGAAGTGGTTGAACACCTTTGTTTCTAAGAGAAGAGCCGGGGAAAACAGGAACTATTTCATTGGCAATTGTGGCTCTACGGAGAGCTGTTTTGAGATCTGACAGAGAAGGTTCTTCGCCGTTGAGATATTTTTCCATCAAGACTTCGTCTGTTTCAACAATTGATTCGATAAGTTTTCCTCTTTCACTTTCACAAGCGTCTTTCATGTCTTCGGAGAAGCCGTCGGTGATATCGTACTTGGCACCGGTTTCGTCTCCTTGCCAAACAATAGTTTTTCTTTCCAAAAGAAGAGCAATTCCCCTGAAAGTGTTTTCAACTCCGACGGGAAGTGCCAGAATGGCAGTTTTGGCACCAAGTTTTTCATGAACGTCTTTTATGGTAGCCATAAAATCGGCTCCCAAAACGTCCATTTTGTTTACTAATGCGATACGGGGAACTTTGTATTTGTCGGCTTGGCGCCAGACAGTTTCCGTTTGAGACTGAACACCGGAACCGGCGTCGAGAACGATAATACCTCCATCGAGGACACGGAGAGAACGTTCAACTTCGGCGGTGAAGTCGACGTGTCCCGGAGTGTCGATGATGTTGAAACGGCATTCGTCTTTGATATTGGCATCGGCAAGTACGGGAGTCCAAAAAGTGGTCGTAGCGGCGGAAACTATTGTTATTCCGCGTTCACGTTCCTGATCCATCCAGTCCATCTGGGTGTCACCTTCGTCAATGTCACCGATCTTGTAAGTTTTTCCGGTGTAAAAAAGAATCCGTTCCGTGGTAGTAGTTTTTCCGGCGTCGATGTGAGCAATGACACCGATGTTTCTAACGCGGTCTAATGGAATCTGTTTTGAGACGGATGTAGCCATACTTTTTTAGTTTTTCTTTGATTATATATTTAGACGAGATAAACCTGCCCAGACAGGACAGAATTTACACAAGGCTAATTTTACCATAATTTAGCCGTGGTGACGGGAATTGTGGCGGTAGAGATTGTGAGAGGAATGACGACTGCGTTTGTGTTGGATCTTACCCATTGTTTTGGCTACTTCTGGAGCGACTTCCCAGAGCCATTCACGTTTTACTTCCAGACAGTTACAAGCGAAAGCCCTCCCCTGAGGATTAATGAAAATTTCGTCGGAGGCTATAAGGGCACCGTCTCCAAATGACCTGTTGTAGAAAACAGATCCGGGATGAAAGCCAATATCATTTTTTGTTTTATCAATTTTTCTTAAGGAACTGCCACGATAAAAATGCATTAAATTACCGAGCAGGCCTGCAACAACCGCCTTGCCGATGGCATCTTTATTTATTTTCGGTTTGGTGTCCGGATGAATTGAAATTCCCTGTTCTTCGAGGATATCGAGAAGCTCTAGTCTAACATTTTTGGCTTCTCCCAGACATTTTTCGTTTAGATAGTTTTTCTTGGCCCACTCATCGTCGTAACCACTTTCTACATATGCCTTCCAGACATTGAGAATGACGACAAAATCGGAGTCTCTGTCGGTTTTGAACTGTCCATGAAGACGGTCGGCTTCCCGCTGGAGATTAATGTCTGCGGGCCTGACAAAAATGTTTTTTCCATCCAAAAAGGCAGCGATAATACAAATTTCATTGACGCAGTTGGAGTTTGATTTCATCGCCTCAATCACCATCCGACCCAGACGGGGTTCAACTCCCAGTTTAACCATAAGTTCACCGATGTCCGTTAAATAACCTTCATCGTCAAGGGCGCCAAGAAGATGGAGAGTTTTTTCCGCTTGAATGATAGCTTTTTTGTCCGGTTGGTCAATAAAATCGAACTCGGCAGCATTTTGAATGCCGACTTTTTTCATAGCCAAAATTATCTGTGCAAGATTTGAACGTTGAATTTCGGGAGTTTGATACCGGGGTCGGCGGCGGAAACTTTCTTCCGTAAACAAGCGATGGCAAAAACCGGGAGCAGTTCTACCGGCACGACCTTTACGTTGATCCAGCCCGCTAATTGCGTGATCCGCCAGAACCAGTTGTTCAATACCGGTTGCCGGATTAAACTGGGTTTGTTTAATTACTCCAGAGTCAATGACATGAATAATACCGTCGATGGTTACGGAAGTTTCGGCAACATTGGTGGAAACAATAATTTTTCTTTTTGGGGAAGGTAAAAATATTCTGTCCTGATCTTCCGGAGGGAGTTCGGCATGGAGGGGAATTATTTCGGCGTTTTTTTCTCCAATAACGGATTTTATTTCTTCTATTGTGTCTTCAATTTCCCTTTTTCCGGGCATGAAAATTAGAATGTCACCATCAATATTGTTTTTAACAATTTCTCCGACTTTTTGGGCGGCTCCTTTGGTGAAGTCGTAGTCGTAGCGCTCTTCCTGTTCATAAAATACTTCTACCGGAAACATTTTGCCGGGAATTTCCAAAGAGGTACTGGTACTGTCGTCACCGATATATTCCGCAAATTTATTTCTCTCAATTGTGGCAGAGGAAACAACGATACGAATAGGATCAACACCGGCTTTTTCGCGGCGTTTGTTGACGTCCTTTAAAAGTCCGAGACAGAGATCGACGTTGAGACTTCTTTCATGGGCTTCATCGACCATAACGATCGAGTACTCTTCAAGTAAGGGGTCAAACTGGATTTTTCTTAATAGAATACCGTCGGTCATGAAGGTGATGTCGGTATTTCTTTCGGTAACATTTTCAAAACGGACGTTGTAACCGACCCGGTCACCTACGTCACAACCCATCATATCGGCGACTCTCGCCGTAACACTTCTGGTGGCAACTCTTCTTGGTTGGGTAACGGCAACTCCTCCTTTAAGATTTAGTTCATCTCTAAGTTCAAGGAGAAGCGGAGGTAAACAGGTAGTTTTTCCCGAACCCGTCTCCCCTATCAATACAAAGTTTGGATGTTTTCTGATTTCTTTACGGATTTCTCCCCTTAACATGGCAACCGGAATATGTTTTACGGCATCAAGAGTTTCTTCGGGTGTACGATCAGATTGAAGTATTTCGGGGTTTTTGTTTGCCATATTAGTTTTGCGCAAATTACGCATAAGGATACCATAAAAAGAGCGCCGATGAGGGCGCTCTGGGGTGATTACTCAGGCTCGGGACTGGGTTTGGGGACATGGCTTCCCGGGTAACATATTTTCCGTTGTTCCGGAGTCAGATTAAAAATGAATTTTTGTTTTTCTGTCTTTGGTAATTTGACCGGTTTGGATATGGAACCACGAAATTTGTTGAACCATTTAAGACACATAATTTCTCCTTAAAGTGCAAGATTTGGATTCGACTTACCAACGGAAGTGAGCGAAGGCTTTGTTTGCCTCGGCCATTTTGTGGGTGTCGAGCTTCTTTTTGATGGCGGATCCTTGGTTTTCGTGAGCTTCCATAATCTCGGCAGCGAATTTGTCGGCCAAAGTTCTGGTTGGATTGTTTGATCTTGCTTTAGCGGCGTTTAGTATCCAACGAATTGCCAAAGAGTCACGGCGCTCAGGTCGAATGGGGGTTGGTACTTGATAGGAAGCACCTCCGACTCTACGGGAGCGGACTTCGATGGTGGGTTTGACGTTTTCGATAGCTTCCGTAAGATACTCAAGACCGTCTTTACCGGATTGCTGGCCAATAATATCAATAGCGGTGTAGATTTGTTTGGCGGCAACGGATTTTTTTCCTTCCAACATGCAGCCGTTGATTATCTTTGAAACCAACTCACTTCCAAAAATTGGGTCGAACTGGATTTTTTTTGCGTGTGTTTTTTTGGATCTCATATGTTTTATTTAGCGCTAGGGCGTTTGGTTCCGTATTTGCTACGACTGGTGCGGCGTTTTTCAATGCCACCCGTATCAAGCTTGCCTCTTATGATGTGATATTTGACACCAGGGAGATCACGGACACGACCGCCACGGATTAAAACGATACTGTGTTCGGCCAAGTTGTGCCCTTCGCCCATGATGTAGGCAGTAACTTCCTGTTTGTTTGAGAGTCTGACACGGGCAATCTTCCGGAGAGCCGAGTTAGGTTTCTTGGGGGTCATTGTCTTGACCTGAAGACAGACACCGGCTTTTTGAGGAGACAGTGTTCCAACCATGCGACGCTTGATGGAGTTAAAACTCTTACGGAGTGCCGTGGTTTTCACTTTTCTCACTGCACTGGTGCGACCATGTTTAATTAGCTGATTAGTTGTAGGCATATTTCAGATGTGTATTTTATCAGATATTCTCGATTCGTGCTCGGAGTTTACTCGTAGGAACCAACCTACCGATAATAACGTTTTCTTTCATACCGATAAGATGATCTATCTTGCCTTCAACAGCAGCGTCTGTCAGGACGGAAGTTGTGTCTTGGAAAGAAGCGGCGGAAAGCCATGAATCTGTGTGAAGAGCGGCTCTTATGGCACCAAGAATGAGATTTGTGGCGGTTGCCGGTTCTCCTCCCTGAGCAATAATGGCTTCGTTTGCCATCTCGTAAGCACCACGGCTAATGACATCTCCTGCAACCAGAGAGGTGTCTCCAACCGAGTCGATACGGACGTAGTCACACATCTTGCGGATGATAACTTCGAAGTGCTTATCATGAATACTAATACCTTGCGACTCATAGATCGATTGAATTTCTCCAATAAGATAGTTTTGAGTAGCTCTTAGGCCTTTGATCTTTAAGAGTTGTTTGATATCGAGTCCTCCGGAAGCCAACTGGGTTCCGATGGAGATAAGATCACCGTCAGCAACCTTTAGGGACATGGCAAGAGGAATCAAGTACTCTTTGCGGTCTTCTTTACCCTTTCCTCCCGGAGTAATGGTAACAAGATTTCCATTGTCGGTTTCAACAACTTTCACTTTTCCTGAAACTTCGGCAATAGGAGCAACAAGTTTGGGTGTACGAACTTCAAGAAGCTCGGTAACGCGAGGAAGACCTTGAGTAACGTCGTTACCCGCAGCACCTCCAGAGTGTTTTGTACGCATGGTTAACTGAGTTCCAGGCTCACCAATAGACTGAGCAGCGATAACACCGACAGGGTCACCGATAATAGCGTTGGTGTTTGTTGCCGTGTTGTGTCCGTAACATTTGGCACAGAGTCCGAAACGAAGTTTACAGGTTATGGGGGATCTGACCTCAACTTCTTTGACTCCGGCGGCATCAATAATGGCGGCGATTTCCTCGGTAATCATCTCACCGGCATCGACTAAAACTTTTCTTGTTTCCGGTGCAACGATTTTTTTGGCAGCGTTTCGATAAACGATGCGTTTGGCAAAAATCTTAGGTCTTTCGTCGGCAGTTATGGTTATGAACTCGTCTGTTCCACAGTCTTCGGCACGGATAATGGCATCATGACTGACGTCAACCAGACGGCGGGTTAGGTAACCGGCATCGGCTGTACGGAGAGCAGTATCGGTTAGACCTTTTCTACTTCCTCTAATGGAGGTAACGTACTCAAAAATTGAAAGTCCTTCACGGAAGTTTCCTTTGATAGGAAGTTCGATAAGATTACCGAGAGGATCAGCAATTAGACCACGCATAGCGGAAAGCTGTTCGATAGAGTTTTTAGTGACACGACCGGAAGCAGAGTCAATAACCAAGCGGATTGGGTTGGTTTTGGAAAAAGTTGCCCAAGTTTTTTCGGCGAGATCTGAGGCTGTTTCGCGCCACATATTGGTGGTAAGTTTGCTTCTTTCACTGTCGGTTATTAATCCACCCTTGAAGTTTTCTTCGATTTCTTCGGCTTTTTTATTTCCGGCGGCAATGACTTCGGCTTTTTGAGGATAAACTTCGTTGTCGGACACAGCAAAAGAGAAACTACTGATAGTGGCGTATTCAAACCCAATATTTTTAACGGCGTCAATTAATTTGACAACACGTTTTGTGTCACAGGTCTTGATAGCGCGGGTAAAGAGAGCAGAGATTTCTTTACCGGTAAAACTCTTGTTTTGGAATTCCCACTCTTTGGGTAGGATTTGGTTGAAGATAATACGACCAACAGTAGTGTTGGTCATCTCCATTTTTTCGGGATTGAGTCTTATGTCGATAGGTTGGCGGGCCTCAATAACCTTGTTTTGGTAAGCAGTAATTGCTTCGGCTTCATTACCAAAAGGATATTTATAGAGAGTAAGAGTTTCGTCTATTGAAGTTAAGTAGTAAACACCAACTGCCATTTCTTTTCTTGAAGGAATGTTGACACTTTGACCGGATGAAGGTTTAAGAAGGTTGAACTGAGGCAACATGAATTTCTTGGCTTCGCGAATGGCTTTTTTGGTGAGAGGTACGTGGACAGCCATCTGGTCTCCGTCGAAGTCGGCGTTGAAACCTTCACAGACAACCGGATGAAGACGGATAGCGGATCCATCAACCAAAACCGGCAAGAAAGCAAGAATGGAAAGTTTGTGAAGTGTGGGGGCGCGGTTTAGGAGAATCGGGTGTTTCTTGGTGATTCTTTCCAAAATGTCAAAAACTTCCGGCTGACGTTTTTCGATAAGAGATTTTGCGGCTTTGACGTTTGGAGCCAAATCCTGTTTGATGATCTCGTGAAGAACGAATGGTTTGAACATTTCAAGAGCCATGTCTTTAGGAAGACCACATTGATTAAGTTTCAACTCCGGACCAACGATGATAACGGAACGACCTGAGTAGTCGACGCGTTTTCCGAGAAGATTTTGACGGAACCGACCCTGTTTTCCACGGAGCATGTCGGAAAGAGACTTGAGGGTTTTACCGGTTCTGGATCTTCTGGTAGAACGGGCTTGAGATGAGTCGATCAAAGAATCAACTGCTTCCTGAAGCATGCGTTTTTCATTTCTTAGAATAATCTCAGGAGCACCAAGATCAATAAGATGTTTCAAACGGTTATTGCGGTTTATGACACGGCGGTACAAATCATTTAAATCGGAAGCGGCGAAACGACCACCGGAGAGTTGGACCATGGGACGAAGATCGGGAGGAATGACGGGAAGAACTTCAAGAATCATCCATTCCGGTTTTACTTTTGAGTCCATCAGGCCTCTTACAACTTGAAGACGTTTGGTGGCACGGATACGTTTGGCTTCGGAGTTTGAAAGAGACTCTTCCTTAAGTTTGACTGCCAGTTCTTCAAGATTTACTTTTTTCAAAGCCTCTAAAATTGCTTCCGAACCCATACCGGCGGTCATCCAGTCAACAAGATCGTATTCAGCCAGTTTGGCGTACTCGGAGTCGGAGAGAAGAGAGTTCACCTGAATTTTTTCGATTATTAGAGCCAGCTTGCCGTAGATTTCTTCGGTGAAAGCCAACTCGACAACCATTTGCTCACGGAGAGTGGCAATTTTCTGTTTGGTTTCGACTTTAAGATCTTCGGATTTTAGTTCGCGTTCATCTTTGGCTTTGGCTTTTTTCTTAACTTCGGTAAGTTCTTTTTGACCCTCTTTTTTAATATCTTCAATTTGTTTATCAAAATTGGTGCGTACTTCTTCCAACTTAACTTCTTTTTGGATCTTGATATTCTTTTGGGTTTCTTCTCTCTTTTCTTCATCAACCGACATTATGAGGAATTTTGAAAAATAGATTACGGATGTAAGGGCTTTGGGAGAGATATCGAGAAGCAAGGAGAGTTTTGAAGGGGCTCCTTTGAAAAACCAAACATGAGCAACAGGGGCAGCGAGGTTGATGTGACCCATGCGTTCACGACGGACACGAGAAAGGGTAACTTCAACACCACATTTGTCACAGACAATACCCTTAAAACGGACACGTTTGTATTTGCCACAGTAACATTCCCAGTCTTTTACAGGACCGAAAATTCTTTCACAGAAAAGGCCGTCTTTTTCGGGCTTTTGGGTACGGTAGTTAATTGTTTCCGGTTTGGTAACCAAGCCGTGAGACCATTTTTTGATATCGTCCGGACTGGCTAGTCTTATTTGTAAACCTGAGAAATCGACAATGTTGTTCATATAATTTTTTTACTGGTTTTGTTCTTCGTTGGTAACACCTGCTTCTGCGGCCTCTTCACTAACTTCCTCATTTTCGGTTTCGGCTGATTCTTCTTCGTCTTCAAATGTGGCTGCCTGGAGCTCTTCGCTCATAGCCGTGGCTTCGGAGATGACAGCGGCTACTTCCGGTTTGATGGCGGTTGCTTCCTCTTCGACAACTTCAACCGATCCTGTGGGAACAATTGCTAACCCTAGAGAGTTGAGTTCTTTTACAAGAACTTTGAATGACTCAGGAACAGAAGACATAGGAATTGTTTCACCTTTGACAATGGATTCGAAAGCTTTTGAACGGCCAACAACGTCATCCGACTTGATGGTAAGCATTTCCTGAAGACTGTAGGCGGCTTTGTGTGCTTCCAGTGCCCAGACTTCCATTTCTCCAAGTCTCTGACCTCCCATTTGGGCTTTTCCTCCCAATGGTTGCTGGGTGACAAGACTGTAAGGTCCAATGGAACGCGCGTGTGTTTTGTCTTCAACCATATGGTTAAGTTTTATGATGTATGACACACCAACGGCGGTTTCTTCTTCGAAAGGTTCACCGGAACGACCATCGTAGAGCTGAATTTTTCCGGAGACCGGTAGACCGGCCTCTTTTAGTTCACCGGCGATTTTTTCTTCGGATACTTTTTCAAATACCGGAACAGAGTAACGTTTGTTAAGCTTGCTTCCTGCAAATCCAAGCTGGGCTTCCATGAGTTGTCCTAAGTTCATACGGGCAAGTACGGAGAGAGGAGAAATAATGATGTCGACCGGAGTACCGTCAGCCATATGAGGCATATCGGCTTGGGAAACGATCTTTGAGATAACTCCTTTGTTTCCATGACGTCCGGCAACTTTGTCACCAACAGTGATCTTTCTTAGTTGAGCAACTTTGACTTTGATCTGCTTGATAACACCAGCATCAAGTTCATCACCTTCGTCGCGATTTAGAACGCGGACCGAGATAACAACACCCTGTTCACCGTGAGGCATGCGGAGGGAAGTATCTCTAACTTCTCTTGCCTTTTCACCAAAGATAGCGCGGAGAAGTCTTTCTTCTGCGGTTAACTCAGTTTCGCCTTTAGGGGCAATTTTTCCAATTAAAATATCGTTGGGACCGACGACTGAACCGATAGCGATAATTCCTTCGTTATCAAGATTTTTAAGATCTGTTTCGGCGACATTCGGGATGTCCCTAGTCAGCTCTTCGGCTCCAAGCTTGGTATCCATGACGTCGCAAGTATGTTCGTGAATGTGAACTGAAGAAAGAAGATCTTTACTAACACAACGGTCGGAGACAACAATGGCATCTTCATAGCCAAGTCCTTCGAAAGCGGCGTAAGCAATTAATAGGTTTTGACCTAGAGCCAACTCGCCTTTTTCGGCAGCCGGACCGTTGATGATAACGTCTCCTTTTTTAACTTTGTCTCCAATATCAACCAGAGGGTGTTGATTGTATGAAGTGTCTTGGGAAGAGTTGTGATATTTTCTGATGTTGTAGGTAACAGTGTCGCGGTTTACTTCAATAAAACCATAGTCAAATGGAGAGATGGCGGAGGCGGCAGTTTTTGCATCCGCTGCATTAAGCTTTAGAGTGATGTGATCGGCGTCAACGGAGATTACTTCTCCGGAGAATATAGATTTAACCGACCAACCCATACTTTGAGCCACAATACTTTCCATGCCGGTTCCAACAATTGGAGCCGTTGGTTTTACCAAGGGTAAAGCCTGAGTTAAATGATGAGTACCCATGAGAGCACGGGTACCTTCGTCTTGCTGAATGAAAGGAATCAAGGAAGCAGAAGTTCCAAGAACTTGGCGGGGTACAACATCGACATACTGAATCATGTCGACATCGACTTCGATATATTTTCCACGGTAACGGGCCGGAACCCATTTTTGAGTAATAATATCCCCATCACGTTCAACTCCGGCGTGGGTAATGTAGGCATCCTCTTCGTCATCGGCGGCGAGATAAACAATTTCTTTGCCGATAACCATTTTGGATTTGCCGCCTCTGGTGACTTTTTCTACTTTGAGATAAGGTGACTCCAAGAAGCCATAGTCGTTGACGTGAGTATAAAGAGCAAGATAAGTAACCAAGCCAATGTTTGGACCTTCAGGAGATCTAACCGGGCAGATACGGGAGTACTGAGAGGAGTGAATATCACGCATGGAGAAACTGGCGCGTTCTCTTGTGATACCTCCGGGTCCCATGACGGAGATACGACGGAGGTTGTCAATTTCCGAAAGAGGGTTTACCTGATCAAGGATTGAACTAAGTCTGTTTCTGCGGAAAAATTCAGTGATAGCGGAGATGATTGGTCTTGGGTTAACAAAAGCGGCGGGCGTAGGAAGTTCATCGGGTTTGGCAAGAGACATTTTTTCTTTGATAGAACGCTCTAACCTCAAAAGTCCGGCTTTAAAAGAGGTCTGGTTGACAAGTTCGCCGACACAGCGAAGACGACGGTTGGCCAAGTGATCGATATCATCGGTTTTTCCGTGACCATTTTGCAAACCAATGAGATATCTAATCGATCCAACAAAATCGTCAATTGTCAGGGTGATGTGTTGTTTGTCGACAGGAGTAGAGAGACCAAGTTTGCGGCTCATTTTATAACGGCCAACAAGTCCCAGATTGTAGCGTCGGGCATCGAAAAACATTTGGTGGAGAAGGGCTTTGGCATTTTCCAAAACGGCCGGCTCACCGGGGCGGACTTTCTGATAGAACTCCAGAAGGGCTTCTTCGGTGTCGGCGGTGGTATCTTTTAGAAGAGTGGTGGCAATATATTGGTGGTCTTTGTCGATGTCAACATCAGCAAAAAGAGCCGTTATTTCTTCATTGGTTGAAAAACCAAGGGCACGAAGAAGAGTGGTGGCAGAAACTTTGCGGTGACGGTCTATGCGGACGGAAACATGATCATTTCTACTGACAAGAACTTCAAGCCAAGAACCGCGCATGGGACGAATTTCAGCTTGGTGGATACTTCGCCCTGAGTGTGGATCGACTTCACGGGTAAAATAAACACCGGGAGAACGAACCAGCTGATCAACAACAACACGTTCGACGCCATTGATTACGAAAGTACCGGTGGTGGTCATCATGGGAATGTCTCCCAAGAAAATTTCTTGCTGTTGAGAAGCTTTTGAGTGAAGATTGGTTAGTTTTACGGTTGCCCAGAGAGGAGCTTCAAAGGTGACGCCTTTTTCAATGGCCTGTTTAGGGGTTATTTTGGGAAGACCAACACGATTGGATAAAAATTCAAATTCAAAAACTTTGCCTGTGAAATCTTTAATAGGGTTAAGCTCAGTGAGAGACTCGCGAATGCCGTCCTCTAAGAATTGCTTATATGAGTCGATTTGAATCTCTATAAGATTCAATTCTGGTAATACCGGGTTGATCGTTCCCCAGTTTTCACGATTGATTTGTTTATTCATCCGTATTTGGATTGTAAGGAAAAGTAAATAACAATGGACGACACACAAAAACCTGACCAAGACATAATCCAGCCAAGTTTATAGCAGTATCGATAGGATATCATAAAATCAAGCCCATTGTCAACCTGGAGATTTCCTGTTATTTACAGTCTTTTTGGAGGTAAACACAAACATTCCGGTTGTGTTCTTCTATGGTGCCCGCAAAGTGGATAACTCCTTTTGAGTCATGAAGATAAAACCAAGCGTTGGTTTTTTGGGGTGAGGAGGCTGCTTTGATGGCGGCTTTTCCCGGATTACATATCGGTTTAGGAGGTAACCCTTGATTAATATAGGTATTGTAAGAAGATTTGACTTGAAGATCGGAGGAGGTAAGCGTTTTTGGCCACCAGTCGCAGTCAAGTTTTTTACAACGGTTTGTAGATAAGGCGTACTGAACAGTAGCATCTATCTGGAGAGGCCAGCTGGCCTTTAGTCTATTTTCGATAACACCGGCAATTTCGGGCATCTCGGCTGACGAATCGGCTTCTCTCTCCAAAAGAGAGGCGAGAGTGGTAACCGCGTTTTGGTCCTCTTCTTTAATATTGGCTTCGGAAATGATTTCTATGTATCTGTTTTCCAAACGGCTAATGATGGCTGAAGTAGTTGCTTTTGGATCAAAGTCATAAGTGTCCGGAAAAAGTCGGCCTTCTTTATCTTGGGTTTTTGACATAAATTCCGTTACCGAAAAGGCTTTCTCTTCGACATTTTTAAAGGAGTTGTCGAAAATCTTGGCTATTTCCTGACGACGAAGTCCTTCGGGAATGGTGACTCTTACCGACTTGATACTGGCGTGAGTCAGACTTTTGGCAATATCAGTAAGGCTCATGTTTGGAGAAAGCCTGAAGAACCCGGCTTGGACTTTACTGCCAATACCCATAACCACAACTGTTATTTTGAAAGCAGCTCTTGATCTTATCAACTTGTTTGCACTTAGTTCCTGACCGATGCGGTCTATACTCCACCCGGACTTTATTTCAAATTCAGTGGCAGGCAAAGACTTGTACGTTACCGGTCTTGTGGCAAGAAAGAACCAAGCAAAAAAAGCTATGAAAATGAATGTGAGGGCGATAAAAAGACGTTTGAACATTGATTAAACTTCGCTTAGAAGAGCGCGTCTGTATGTCTTAGTTTTAGGATTAAAGATGAAAATGCGGCCACATTTACAGGTTATCTGATTGCAACCTTTAACTTTTTCAGAAGGAATACTTTCTCCTTCCGAAAGAGGGGTTCCGCAGCCAACACACGAACCCTTTGAGAGGAGCCAAGCTTGAACGGGGGCAATAATATTCTTGAACATAGATTGATTATATATGATGAAGAAAATAGCTAGAGAGAGTCTAGGTATTCTTCCAAGATAAGGGCGGCGGCGGTTTGGTGTTCGGCCTTTTTTCTCCTTGCCAGTGTTTTGCCGGTGTCTTTAAGAATGGTTTTGGCCGACCGGGAAGAGAGATCTTCGGAAAACAGAATAATTTCACCGGGGAATATCTTTCCAAGTTCCTCTTTTAGCTTAGCGGAGTACTCAACTAAAACTCCATAACTTGGAACGCCGATAACTATTTTGTCCGGATGATTTTTGGCAATAAATGGAGTTAGTTTCCCGATTAGTTTGTCCAGTTTGGATTCAAAAATCGTGGCAAGTGGCTGTGACAGTATTCCTTCATAAGAGATGGCGAGACCGGTATGGGCGGTGCCGAGGTCGAGACAAAGAATTGTTTCCATATTAGTTTTCGATTAAAGATGCTTCTACCACAAGACGTTTGAGAGTAGTTCCGGGAGGAACACAAGTAACAACTTTTATTGTTTTAGCGTTGTAATTTTGTTTTAATACCCAAAGTTCGCTGGGTTTCACTTCGATGATTCCGGTAACCCGGTAAGTGTACTCCTTGGTATTGTATTTAACAAAAATGTCCGAACCCGGTTTTATTTTTGGCAGGGTGGAAAAAACAGTAGTGTACTTTTTGGGATCAAAAAATTGAGGCAGGGTAGAGTGACCAAAGATAACGGCGGAGCCAAGCTGTCCCGGAAGTGCAGTTTGGGGGTACTGAACTAAGTGTTTAGTTAAGTCTTCATCAAAAAGACTAACTTGTAAGTCGGTCAAACCGAGTGTGGGAATAGAAATATAGTAGAACTCGGGAATGTCGGTGTCTTCATTTTGATGAGACTTGAAAAGGTCATTTTGGGCATTTCCCGGAAACCAACTGCTTGCTTTGGTGTAGTCAAGATCACCAAGAATCTTTGGTTCTTGATCACTGTTGGCTTTTGATTCGTAGTAAACAGGAGAGAGTAACCCCTGATTGACAGAGAAAAGCTTGAAGTCTTTTATTTGATAACTGACAACAGGGTAAGCAACTGCACCAAGTATTCCCAGTCCAAGAGCCGAGATCAGAGTGGGTATTGTTTTTAAATAAATAGGAATTTTTTTTCCGGGGTGAGGGTTTTTAGCCGTCGCCTTTTTGTAACCGTAGAGCATATTAGTTTCCCTTTAGCTCAAATTTGATGTTTCTTAGAGGAATATAGTTGGTGAAGATGGGAATATTGGGGGTAATTCTGACCGTAAGATGTTGAAATCCTTGGATGGTGGCAAACAGGGGACGGATTTTTGAGAGAGGTTTGCCTTTGATAAACCCACGATACTTTTCTTCTTCAATTATGGGGAAGAGACTGGTATCGACATTTACTTTTGCTTCGTAATAATTCCCTTTCTTTACCGGTGCTTCAAGATTTATTGAAGTATTGCCCGGAAATATTTCCGATCCGGCGGGAATTTTTTCCGCCAACTGAGTAGAAACCAGTTGATAAAGATCCGTGTCGGAAAAGACAAGTGTGTCTACGGATCCTTCAAGATCAAGATTTAAGGTGGTGGCTTCTTCGCCAACATTTTTATCAAAACTTTTCTTGGTATAAGTAAGGTCAGATAGAACCAAAGACCGGTATCCGGGAGTCTGTGTTTGAGTGGAGCTTTCAATCTGCGATTTTATTTTGTCACCGGCTGTCTTTATAAGTTTGTCCTGATCTTCCTTTGACACGGCACGGACTGCCCGTGAAGTACCACCGGAAAAATCTGTATCGGCAACAGCGTAGGCAACGTTTTTTGAGTAGTTATCGACAGAAAAGATAGAGTTTTTTGAAAGATTGTAGTCTGCACCAATCTTAATAGCATTCACTTTTACACCGGTAGCCTTACCGTAGGTTTCTGTACCACTTATTAAGTCTGCACTTTTCGAGGCAATGGTGATGGCCTCCGAGATGACGAAAGTATATTTACCATTCTCCGAAACAATACTTGCTCCCGCTTTAAGAATTATTGGAACAGTCGATTTATTAGCAATGGTGATGGCACCCGTGGCTTTGTCACCTACTGTGGCTTCGCCTGTGGTGGTAGCTTGTTCTTTGGCGGATCCGGTGACTGTCTTTTTTGTTGCCAAAAGTGTGGGGGTGCCCGATACAGAACTTTCGGCAATGGAAATCACGAACTGCCCTGTGACTTTTTGAGGATTAAAGGCAATTAAAATGGTTGCCTGACCAAGGAAGAGATAGGAAACAAAACCTAAAATTAACAGCAAAGGGATAGCAAGCAGATAAACCCACGATATTTTTCTTCCTTTAAAATTAGGAAGTTTTATTTTTGGAAGAGCAGGAAAGGACAAGGCAATTTTAGGAAAGGGAAGAGTTTTTTTGACGACAACCGGTTCTTCTTCCTGAGAAATAGCGTATTCGGGCTCTTCCGGTTCCGGAGCTTGTTCCAAAACCGGAGCTTCCGGAGCTTTTTCTATGGTAGATGGAGCTTCCGATTCTTCATAAGTAAAACCTAACTCGGAAATGGATGCCGGAGACTCTTCGGGAACATAAATATTTGTCTCTTCTTGGGGAAGACTTTCCTCGTGAAGCTCTTCTTTTATCTGCCCCGATAGATAAGCAACCGCTTCCGTTCCTCCGGTAAGAGCAATCGCCTTGACACTAAAGTCGATGGGAAGGACTTCTACTTTGGGCATGTGCTGGAAAGGAAGTCTTTCTTGCCAAGGATGTGACGTAATGCGCTGTTCTTCTTCCTCTAGAGCTCCGCCGTTTGTGAGAATAAAACGGGCAGGAAGTTTTTCTTTGCCAATAACCGTCAGGCCTTCTTCTACGTCTTGAGCCAGATCATCGGATCTAGCGGCTTCTTCCGATGAGGTTATCTCACCTTTTTCAATAATGGAGACAACTACTTTGGTGGTGTAGATCTCAAGAAGAATTGCCGTAGGAGGAATACCTTCCAGTTTCTTCATGTAATGGGCAATGGCGGAGTTTATAGGAACCATACCAATAGGATTCAATCCGAGTTCTTTAACGAGCCGGCTTACCAGTTTAGTTTTGGAAGAATGAATTTTGCCGTCATCTATCCATGAATCGGGAAGACCAAAAATAACTTTTCTTGGTTCGGACTTAATGACTTTGACTGCCTGTTCGAGAGACGCATCTACTCCATTGATGAGCGAGTCTTCGTCTGCCCAAGACTCGAACGACCCGACATTAATAACCGAAGGAATTCCTCCGGACACTCCCCAAAGAGCGGTTTTTATCAAAGACTCGTGAATTTCGATTGCCAAAAAATAATCCGGTTCTTGAGATTTTGATTTGTTTCCAAATAGATTTACTAGGTTCATTTTGGCAGCCGTCAAACAAACTGCAAATAGAGGCGACGTGTTCCGGCACCCAGAGACTCCTGTTTGACTACCTTTATCTTAGCAAGTTCTTGAGTGTTCGTCACATGAGGTCCTCCACAGATTTCTTTAGAAAAAGGATTTTGTTTACTTCCTACGGAGTAAACACTAACAACATCGGGGTACTTTTGACCAAAGAAAGCCAGTGCGCCTTCTTCGACGGCTTTGGTTTTAGGCATTTCTTCTCTTATTACCGGAAGTTTTTCAGAGATTTTTTTGTTTATTATTGCTTCAACCGATTGAAGCTCTTCATCGGAAAGTTTTTCCGGATGAGAAAAATCGAACCTTAGTCTATCGGCGGTGATGTTTGACCCTTTTTGACTAACATGTGCCCCCAGTACTTGGCGCAGGGCAGCGTGAAGCAAATGAGTAGCCGTGTGATATGCGGTAACTGTTTTTGAGTGATCGGCCAGTCCGCCTTTAAATACATTAGCTGAAGCGGCACGACTGAGTTCTTTGTGTTTATCGAACTCGACTTGAAATTGTTTGGTGTCAACCGAACGGTTCATCTGTGACAAAATTTCGGTAGTGATTTCCAAAGGAAAGCCGTAGTTTTGATAAAGATCAAATGCATCTTTACCGTCAACATTAGGGTTTTTTTGGAGTTCTGTAAGTCCTCTATCCAGTGAGGCACTAAATTTTTTAATTTCGGTTTTTATGGTTTCGTGAAGAACCGGAGTGTCTCTTAAAATATTGAAGTAAGTCGGTGAGTAAAGTTCCATTACTTTGGTGCTAAGCTGAGCCAGACTTTCATGGGTCTCAAGACTTGATGTAAGGAAATAGAGTTTGACGGCGGCACGACGCAAAAGTCTTCTTAAAACATAACCCTGAGCTTTATTGGTTGGAAAGACGCCGTCTTTAATTAGAAAAGTGGCTGCGGTTAGATGGTCGGCAATAACTCTCATCGAAGATTGATTTTCCTTATCGGTGTAGGATTTCCCGGAAATTTTTTCAATTTCTTGGATAAGGGGATAGAGACTGCTAATTTTGTAGATGTCCGGATCGGAGTTTGTGGCTGCTTCCAGACGGGTTAGTCCTCCGCCAAAATCGATATTTTTGTGGGGCAACTCAGAAAGAGTACCGTCTTCACTTTTAAGATACTGCATAAAAACCGAGTTACCGATTTCTAAGAAACGTCCGCATCCGCAGTTGGGATGACATGTACTTTTTTTAAAAGGAGAGTTTTCGTGAAGTTTTAAACTTTCACCAAAATCAAAAAAGACTTCCGAGTCCGGACCACCGGGTTCTCCTGAGGGCATATTTTCCGGAGTGCCGGAACGGGACCACCAGTTTTTTTCGGTGGGGTAGGCAAAAATGCGTTCACCTTCTTTGGCGTTGATGCCAACTTTCTTAAATAAATCTTGCCAAATTTTTATTGCTTCAGTATCTTTATCAACTCCGGAACCTCCTTCAAAAACGGTGACGTATAGCTTTTTGGGGTCAAGCCCGAGACCTTCCGATCTATTGGTAAGAAAAGTAAAAAGCCATTCAAGTTGTTTGTCTTTGAAGTAGTCTCCCAGAGACCAGTTTCCCAACATCTCAAAAAATGTGGTGTGACAATTATCGCCAATATTATCAATGTCTACTGAGCGAAAACATTTTTGAGAATCGACAAGCCGGTTACCAAGAGGATGTCTTTGACCTAAAAGATAGGGCATCATTGGCTGCATACCGGCAGAGGTAAAAAGAGTAGTAGCGTCTCCTTCGGGAACAAGGGACGCGGAGGGAATAATGACGTGTCCTCTCTTTTCCATGAAAGCGAGATATTTTTGGCGGATGTCGTTGATGGTCATTTGAATACAGATTATAGCAAGCTTATAATGGCAATGCGATTATAAGCGTAGCTATAAGAGGAAGCGCAGAAAGATATTTCGATAATGAAATATTATCGAAAAGATGACGAGCAAGCTCTTATAACCCATGATGATGCAAAAAAAATACCTCTTATTGAAAGAGGTATTTTGTTCAAAAATGTTTAACTGACGTACTCGGCGAAGTCTTCTTCGTTGAGCGCATAAAAGCCGAGGCGGGTGATAATTCCTCGTCTTACCTGATCTTCAAAGGCGTCGAACTCGTCTTGGGAAAACAGATGGACGGCATTTTGGAAAAGCCCACGATCATAATGACCCATGAGTTTTTCTCCCGGTTGGAGTTGAGCAGCGAGTTCACCGTATAAATTCCCAAGGGTGGTTAACTTTCGACCTTTTTGCGGAAGTAACTGGGGGGGGTTGAAATAATAACCCATTTTTTTCTCCTTTTAGATGAATTGGGGTTACAAGTGGTTATATAGTGCAACCTCTTGGAATTACCTAGTGAATATTCCACCGAGAACAAATAGACAAAGGGTGACTATTCCGAGAATAATCTGACCGGTTATCGCCTTTTTCTCCTTTATCTCCAGACTGTCAAAAAACTCTTGGGTGAGAACAAAGGGAGTAGTTATTACTAACTTGTCTCCGATCCAAACGATAAGACAAACGAATGAAATTACGCCAAACATTAAAAGGACTAGTGAAATTGCTGTCATTGGCCTCCTGTCAAGATTAAAGGTGCGAGATTTGATCTTGCGATATGTTACAGCCGATCGAGGTAAAAGTCAACTATAGGGTATTATCTGGCCTTGTCGGGTGAACCATCGGGGGAGGAGGTGGCGGTGTTTCGAAGTCGTATGTGGTGTGGTGAGGAGTTTCCAGAGGCTCAATTAGGGGAGTTAGGGGCGTGCTTGGTTTATTTTCTTTGAGAGGAAAGAGATTTTCCGGAACTTTTTTATACTTGTCGGGAATGGCATCAAGAACTTCTTTGACAACTTTTCTACCCTCTTCGGTTCCAAAAAGTAAGGCGGCAATTACACCTATTGTTGCCCCCATAGCAAAAGAGGAAAAGTGGTGGTCGATATTGTTTTTAACGGGATTCATTGTCTTCTAAATTTACCGGTGGAGTGGGTTTGTCGCGACCAAGAAGATTTTGAACCATCTCAACAATTTTGCCTGATTGACGGAAACCTTCGATGATGGCGAAAAGACCAACTGCCGGCTGGGAAAGTTTCTCAAGAGTTTCGTCGGCGGTGTCTAGGGTACGGTTGACTCTTACAAGAGAGCTTTTCATTTCTTTTAGTACCATTACCAGCTCAACACCAATAATGACGGCAACGACGGTGAGAACCGAGATGGATATTAAAGGAATTATTTGGGGCAAATTCATATATCCATGATAGCAAATTTTTCACTGGCCGGTTAGTTGGAGATGATGGTTATGGGTATTTTTACGCTTTGAGATCTTCCAAAACGGTTGGTTGTTTTTATATTTAGTGTCGTTTCACCAACCGGAAGATTGAGATTGATTTGAAAAGCACCATTTTGGTCCGGTTTTATGACATTGTCGTTGTTTATTGTTACCAAACTGTCTGTTGAAGTAGATCCTTGGATATTAACAGGTGAAGCAAGAACAGCGCCGCTTTGCGGTTTGGCAATGTCTAAAGGTGGCGGTGTAAGAATGGCGCGGAACTGGAAACCAAGATAAACGACAAAAATGACAACACCAAGAATTACCGGAAGTAATTGTGATGAAATTTGGGGAAGTTTAAATTTTTCCGGTTTGTGCTTTATGGAGTTATTCTTTGTGTCTGGACTTTTGTAGTCTCTTCTGAAAATAGCGATTAGTTCTTCCGGATTGACACCAAGATTTTGCGATAGATTGCGGATAAAACCTTTGGCAAATGTCTCGGACGGAAGAAGATCGTATTTATCCGCCTCAAGAGCCTCTATATATTTTCCATCAATCTTAGTGGCGAGTGAGAGTTCCTCAATCGAGATATTTTTTTTGTTTCTTTCCGAGTGAAGTAGTTGACCGACTGTTTTCATAACAGTTATTCTTCAGACTCTTCGTTTTGGGGCAGAAACTCATCAAAACTGTTAACCATAATTTCACGCGGTTTATTTCCTTCCGCGTGGGCAAGAATACCGGCATTCTCCAGCTGATCCAGGATTCTCGCAGCTCGGGCATAACCGACTTCCAGACGGCGTTGGAGAAGTGAGGCGGAACCTTTCCCTTCGGCGATACAGAGTCTGGCAGCTTCTTCAAATTTTTCGTCTACATTACCCATGTCTTGACCGCCGGTACCAATTCTTCCCTGAGTATTGTTTTTGGTGATCGAGTCGTCTTGTTTGACCTCGATTCCCATGCTGTGGATAAACCTTAGAAGATCGGCTATTTCTCTTTCGGAGACAAAAGCTCCCTGAATACGTTTTGGTTTGGCAACATCGGGAGGAATGAAAAGCATGTCTCCTTTTCCAAGTAGTTTTTCAGCTCCGGGAGAGTCAATAATGACACGGGAATCAATCATGGAAGTAACCTGAAAAGCGATACGGGCAGGAATGTTTGCCTTAATAAGACCCGTTAAAACATTTACCGATGGACGTTGAGTGGCAAGAACAAGATGAATACCGGTGGCGCGAGCCATCTGCGCCAAACGGACGATGCGACTTTCAACTTCGCCGGCATTTTTGCTCATCATGATGTCGGCAATTTCATCGATGATAATGATGATGTAGGGCATTGATTGAAAACCTTTATTTTCGTTGTAACCGGCGATGTTTTTGACACCAACTTCCTGAAAGGTCCGATAACGTTTTTCCATTTCCGCAACAGCCCACCCTAAAGCGTTTACAACTTTGTCTACGTCGACGATAACCGGCGTTAGAAGATGAGGAATATCGTTGTATGGAGTCAGTTCAACGCGTTTTGGATCGACCATGATGAACTTAACTTCTTCCGGAGAAGCGCGGAACAAGAGTGAAGCGATAAAAGCATTTATCAAGACAGATTTTCCCGAACCGGTAGTACCGGCTATTAGAATGTGGGGCATTTTGGCGATATCGACAACACAGGCAGTACCGGAAACATCCAGTCCCAAAGAGACCATTGTTTTTGATTTGCTACCTTGCATTGCGGGTGAACTGAGCATGTCTCTTAAAGACACGAACTCAAGAGAGCGGTTAGGAATTTCTATACCGACCAGATCCCGTCCGGGAATAGGAGCTTCGATACGGATCTGACCTTGGGGGGCGGATAGAGCAAGAGCCAAGTCGGATTGAAGAGCGTTGATCTTGCTTAGTTTGGTACCCATGGCAATGGTAAGAGCATACTGGGTAACTGCCGGACCTTTGTGAACTTCGGAAACATGGGCCTGAATACCGAAAGAATCAAGCGTGTTTTGGATAATATCAATATTTTTATTGATGTCACCACGGTCGGCTTTACCCAGTTTTTGATCGGAAAGCAGAGTGATCGGCGGATACTGCCAGATGGTGGCGGTTGCTCCTTCAAGCATTGGTTTGGGAGGTAAAGGACTGACCGGTTGGGTTTTTACCTTTGCTTCCTGATGAAGGATGGGTGGTAAGGAAGGAGTATCGTCCCCTCCGGTAATTTTTACCGAACTTGGTTTATTGACAAAGATAGTACCGTTTCCCTTGCTAAGAGATTTAAGTCTTCCTCCGGCACTGCCAACTTTTTGAGCACCTTCCTGAATGAAAACAATAAGATCTTCAATCGAAGTTTCAAAAAGAATAAATAGCCCTATTGCTGTTCCGATGATGAAAAAAAGAATCGCGCCGGGTGTAGAGATGAGTGACACTATAGACTCGTTTATTCCGGAGCCAATGCTTCCGGATTTGGTTAAACCACTTAAAGAAATCATGGTGACGACGCTGCCTAAAAGTACATGAGCTGAGGCGATAGCCAACTTGACGTGAGTTAAAAGAAGACCACCAACAATAAAAATGAAAGGAATAAAAATCAACGGCCAACCAAGAAGGTCGCTCCCGACTTGGTTAATCTTTGTTAAGTAAACTCCCTGTTGGGAAAAAGAAATAGCGATTAAACCACCTATTCCCATAATGGCAACAGCCATGACAGAGTTCATGGTATCTTTTTTGAGATTTAGCTTATATGGTTTTGAGCGGCGTCCTTTTTTGCGAGCCATAATTAATCTAAGTATAACTTAAGCTGCGAAAAATTAAACCTCGAGGAGGATAGCAATCACTAGAGGCCGGCGCTGAGTATGATCAAAGGCAAATTTTTCCAGTTGTCCTTCAATCTTTTTTCTAATAAATCCCCAGTCCGTGGCTTGACCTTTTAGATCCTTAAGACATGCATAAACATGCTTTCTGGCATCGTTTATGAGTTCTTGTGATTCTTTTTGATAAACAAAACCACGGGAGATGATCTCGATATCACCGGTGATTTGAGAGTTGTCGCGACGCAGAGGAACAATGGCAAGAAGTATGCCATCTTCGGACATGACCTGACGGTCACGGAGAACAACAGTGCCAACATCACCAATACCCAGCCCATCGACGTAAACGTTTCTTGTTTCGATTTTTGGACCCTCCTTGACAACGCCTTTTTCCAAAATAATCGATTGACCATCTGAAAGAACAAAGACTTTATTGGGGTCAAAGTTCATTTCTTTTGCCAAGTCTTTGTAGATCATCATGTGGCGGAGGTTGCCACCAATCGGGATGATGTTTTTCGGCTTGACTAAGCGGGCGAGAAGAATCATGTCACCACGATAACCGTGACCGGAGACGTGGAGATTTTCGGAAGTACCGGAGTACTTAACATCGATTCCCCTCTTATAAAGAGTGTCGAGTAGATCGAAAATATCACCTTCATTTCCGGGGATAGCGTCGGAGCTTATTACCACTTTGTCACCTTTTTTTAGCTTTATCTGGGTGTGTTCATCATTCGCCAGTCTATGCATAGCCGAACCAACCTGACCTTGAGAACCGGAAACAATAACGCTAACTTGGTTTGCCGGAAGACTGCTTACCTGTTGACTCTTGATGAAAATGCCTTTGGGGATTTTGATAAATCCATTTTTTGAGGCGGCTTCAACATTTTGCTCTACCGACCGCCCTATGATGGCAACACGGCGGTGA
>Ga0209373_10001182_pt1 | contig 32698 bp, 25 predicted proteins | sample Higcelweek5metaG_FD_187173 | JGI IMG/M metagenome (GOLD analysis project Ga0209373, IMG submission 187173) | Freshwater pond sediment microbial communities from the University of Edinburgh, under environmental carbon perturbations - High... | ecosystem: Environmental > Aquatic > Freshwater >... | reverse complement strand
ATATCCGGGATGAAGGTCTCAGGATATTGGCGGCGGGACACGCCGCTCCTGCCGTTGGAGGCAATGTCAGTCCTAAACTTCGGCGCAATCCGAAGTCTAAGGCAGTGGCCCGCGAAGACGGAAGCCCAGGCCTTTAGGCCGGGGAGTTGTCACAAGGTGTTCTGGCCGTCAGCCTGACTTCATAAAGATCCCGTTCTCCTGGTGTCGAGATCACGGATTCAAAACTGTCGCCGATATCCAGCCGGATCGCCGTGGATATGTCGGTCCCATTGATGGTCGTCATGTGGTTATCCGTCTGTTTTGAGTGGGTTCTGAGAGGCAGGCGGCGGGCCATGCCCTTTTAGGGAGAAGGAGGTTCGCGTGGCCGCAATTCGATCCGCTCGATCTTTCCCGTCCGGTCATGGAACAGGAGGGCGTCATAGGCGGCGAGTTCGGCCTGAAGCGACGGATCCAGCCCGAGCGGACTGACCAGAAAATCCTCCTGGCGCGGGCCGGCGCGAACGGTAATTTTGGTGGGCGGGGGCAGCAGGGCGGCTTGAACCGAGCCGCCGGCCGCGCGAATCCGGTACAGCCAGATTTCGATCGCGGCCGGGATCTCGTCGCGCGAGAAGGCGCCCCCCACCGTCACAATCAGGGCGCGGCGCTGCCGGAGGGCGGTGGCGACGGCGGCGTCAAGATCGGCTGAATCCGCCCAAGGCAAAACCAGAGCGGAGTGAGTCGGGTGTTGGGACGAGGAGGGGTCTTCGCTCCAGGCCGCTCCAGGAAGGGGCGTGACAAGCGCCAGCCCCAGCAACAAGGCGCGAGCGACGCGGGGGATTTGCAGACTCATTATTAGCCTCGCGGCAGAAAATCGTCATATCCGAGATTGCTGTTGCTTGATCGGATCGGCCAAGCCTATTCTTTGGGATTCTTATGACAAAAGTAAAGCCCTCTTGCGGAGGGCGGGGGGAATCCGCATGGTGGGGAGGCTTGGGGTAAGGATCCTGGTCCTGCCTCTGATGCTGCTGACGTCCGGCCTTGCCCCAGCTCTGGCTGAGGAGACACCGGCGGAGCTGCTGCAACGGGGCAGTGCGAGTCAGGCGGCGGGGCATCTCGATGCCGCCGCCGAGGATTACAAAGCGGCCCTGTCGCAGGCCGGTCAACAGTCTGATCCTCATGCGACCGCAACGGCTTTGCTCGATTTGGGCAGCCTGCGTGTGCTGCGGGGCGAGCGCGACATGGCGTTCCGGACCCTGGACGATGCCCTGAAAATGGCCCGGCAGAACCAATTCCGCGATGTTGAATCCGGGACTCTGGTCAATCGTGCCGTTCTGCTCGCCTCGGCCGGGCGGCCCAAGGCGGCCACCCAGACGATTGAGGAAGCCTTCTCCCGCGCCGATGGTTTGCCGGAATTGCGGACTCTGGCCGCGCTTTATGCCAGTCGTCTGGCGGTGAAGGATGGCAAGGTGGCGGAGTCCGAGCGTTGGCTGGAAGAAGCCCGTCAGTCGCTGGAATCCGTCCATGCCCCGGAGGCCCGGGGCGATCTGATGCTGAAGCGGGCCAGACTGGAATTGGACCGGTTTGCCGCCGGGGTGGATCAAGCCGACGTGCTGGGTCTGTTGGAGGCGGTGTTTCAGGCGGCGGTTGCGCGCGGTGATCCTCGCTCTCAATCCTATGCTCTGGGCTATCTCGGCGAGTTTCAGGAACGCTCCGGCCATTTGCCGGAGGCGTTCGCGGCCACCCGCCGCGCCCTGCTGCTGGCCCAGGGGGAGGATCTGGCCGACCTCGCCTATCAATGGTATTGGCAGTTAGGTCGGCTGGAACGGGCTGCCGGCCATCCCGAGCGGGCGATTGAACGCTATCGCGACGCGATTGCCGCCGTGCAGGCGATTCGCCTGGATATGCCGGTGGTGGATGCGATCAGCGGGGAGCCGGTGTTTCGCCGACGGGTCGGGCCGGTCTTTTCCGGTCTGGCCGATCTGCTGCTGCAAGCCTCGGACGCCACCTCTGATCCGGTCCAGCGGCAAGCTTTGCTGCGGGCGGCCCGGGAGGCGATCGAGAGTTTCAAAGCGGCCGAGATGGAGGATTATTTCCGCAACCGCTGTGTGACCGGCAGCGGGGATTCGGTCAGCCTCGATGCCGTGGCCGAAAATGCGGTGGTGCTTTATCCGATCATTCTTGAGGATCGGCTGGAATTATTGATCAGCACCCGGGCGGACTTGCGTCATGTCTCGGTTCCGGTCACGGCGGCGAACTTGCGGCGTGAGGTGAGTAATTTTCGGCGTCGATTGGAGGAGTATGATCTATCGGCGGATATCGTGTCGCCGGCCCGGCAGCTTTATGATTGGCTGATCCGCCCGGTTGAGGCGGATCTAGGGGGGCACTCTCCCCTGGTGTTCGTCCCGGATGATGTGCTGAGAACCCTTCCGCTGGCGGCACTCCATGACGGTCAGGGCTGGCTGGTCCAGCGTCTGGCGGTGGTGGTGGTTCCCGGTCTGCGCCTGACTGAATTCACCCCGGCCGAGGCCGAGGGCGAGTCCCCTGGCGCCGCCGGGGTGCTGCTGGCCGGACTCAGTCAGTCCCAGTCCGGCTTTCCGGCTTTGCCGGGGGTGGAGAAGGAACTGGGGGAGATCCGGCATTATTTTCAGGCTGAAGACGCCCTCAATGATTCGTTCACCCGCGATCGGATTGACCATCTGATCACCGAGGGGGGCTTTTCTTTGATGCATTTTGCCTCGCATGCGGTGTTCAGCGGCGATCCGGCGACCAGTTTCATCCTGACCCATGACGGGCGGATCACCATGGCGGAGCTGGAGCAGTTCATTCGTCAGAGTGGGGGCAAAAAGGGCGGGAAGGTCGATCTGCTGACCCTGAGTGCCTGTGAAACCGCCGCCGGCAATGATCGTGCCGCGCTGGGTCTGGCCGGGGCGGCGGTGAAGGGCGGGGCGCGCTCGGTGGTGTCGTCGCTGTGGCCGATTTCCGATGCGGCTGCCAGCACCTTGTTGCCGACGTTTTATGCGTCCCTCAGTCGGGGGCAAAAGAGCAAGGCCGAGGCCCTGCGTCAGGCGCAACTGGCCCTGATCAATCGCCCCGATTATCAGCATCCCAGCTTCTGGTCGCCGTTCATTCTGATCGGGAGATGGCAGTGAGAGACGGTTTGCCGGGGGGATGGGGGCGGATGACGAATCAAGCGGCTGCGTGTGCCGTTGCCGGCCAATGAGTCGGGGGGGATTGGTTGCGGGCGCCGCTCTGCTGGTGCTGACCGCCGGACCGGCTCTGGGCCAAGGGGGGGATTTCAATCCGCTGGTTGAGACCCGTCCCCGGATGCCGGGATTTCTGCCGACCGCTCCCACCCTGTCGCCGGCTGCGCCGACGCCGGGTCTGGGCTTGGCGCGGGAGGGTGGGGTGGTCCTTAGCGAAGTGGTGGTGGCCGGGAGCACCTGCTTCGCGGCGGCCGAGCTGCGGGCGGTGGTTGAGCCCTTTCTCGGCCGGCCGTTGCAAGTGGAAGATCTGCTGGCCCTGCGTAATGGGGTGACCCGGCTTTATCTCGCCCACGGCTATCTCAATTCCGGGGCGGTATTACCGGATCAGGATATTGGTTCGGGACTGCTGACGCTGGTGGTGGTCGAAGGGCGGCTGGATCAGGTCAAGGTCGAGGGGGCGGGCTGGGTGCGGCCCGAGGTGCTGGCCGCTTGGCTGGCAGGGGAGGAGGGAGAGGTCTTCAAGGCCGAAGCGATCCAGGATCGGTTGCAGGTGCTGATGCTCAAGATGCCCTTGACCCGGATTGATGTCCGTTTGGTTCCGGGGGCGACGGCGGGGCATTCCTCGCTGGATGTGACGGTCGAGGAGGCTTTTCCGCTGACGGGAGCGGTGACGGTGGCCAATGATCTGCCGCCTTCGGTCGGAGGGATCCGTTCGATTGTTGATGTTGGCTTGAAAAGCCTGAGCGGGTTGGGGGATCCGCTGTCGCTGCAATATTCCATTGCCAGCGGCTATGAGGCGATGGCGGCGCGCTATGAGGTGCGGATCCCGGGATCATCCTTGGGTTTTCATCTCCGCGCCAGCCGGGAAACCTCCAACATCGTCGCCGGGGTTTTGACCAGTCTTGATGTCAGCAGCGACTCCTGGAGTGGCGAGATCGGCGGGTCTTATTTGCTGATCGAAACGGCGGAACGGGAGCTGTCGGTGGGGCTTGATCTACGTCGCCACCATCAGCAGACCTTTCTCGACGGGACGCCCTTTGCTTTTACGGCGGGGGCGGATGCTCAGGGCCGCACCACGACCAGTGTGTTGGCTTTCCCGGTGGATTGGGTGGAGCGCCGCAGCAATCGGGCGATTGCCTTGCGTTCGACGGTCTTGGTGGGAACGCCCTGGTTGGGTGCGACGGCCCATCCGGATAAAACGACTCCCGATGGACAGTTTTTGCAATGGCAGGGACAGGCTCAGGCCGCGTTCAAGGTGGCGGAGGATGGCCAACAGATCATTGGTCGCCTGGATGTTCAGTTATCCAGTGACAAATTACTGTCCTCGGAGAAAGCGGCGATCGGGGGAGTCAGTACGGTGCGCGGCTATGAGGCTTCGCAATTTCTCTATGACAATGCGGTGATTGGCTCGCTGGAATATCGCTATCCGTTGGGGGAGACCCATGTGCCGGTTGAGGTTCAATGGGTTTTGGCGCCGTTTCTGGATGCGGCGCGCGGCCATGACAAGGACACCCCGGCGGCGAGTGATTTTTTCAGTGTTGGCCTGGGTTTGCTGACGGATCTTTCTCCCTATGCGGAGAGTCGGTTGTATGTGGCCCGGACTCTGTCGCAGCCGGAGAGCGCCGGATCCCAGACCGACACGCTTGGATATGAGGTGCACTGGTCGGTCAAGGCCGGGTTTTAAGGCGGGGCTGCCGCCCCGCTCCCCGCTTGGAGGCAAGCCTCCAAACCTCCCTTTTTCTCAAGAATTAAAGGGGGGCCGGGGTCTCCCCGGGCGGGTTTGGGCGGCAGCCCAAAATTTGCGGAGCAGAGGAGGCACTGCCTTGCAGGCGTCCCCCGGCCAGGATCGCCACCGGCACCATCTCGTCCGGTTGCGAGCGGAGCGGCCCCCGCGAGGCCCGGGCCAGACGGATTCGTCCGCCCGCGCCGGGACACCCCTGCGACAAACGCGACGCCGGATCGATATAAGCCGCGCTGAGGTGGCTGAGCGGGCTCGTCGTTGAGGAATCCAAACCGGTGGTGGTCACCTCCCCGTCGATTCCGTGACTGGAAATGGCCGAAATCAGCGTGTCAGGCGATTTCTGCAAAAGCTGGGCGGAGAGTCTGATCTGACCGCCCCGGCCATCTTGGGCATTCGCCAGAATAACCGCCTGATCGAAGGTGAGAAGAGGCGCCCGAAGGGTGATATCACCGCCATCCCCGATCCCGGACATCACGGAGGTCGTTGCCTGGGCCTGAGCGAACGAAATCACCCGGTCAGCCTCCAGAGTAATCGTGCCACCACCCGCTGAAATCGCCCGGGTGCTGATCTCGCTGCCCCCCGTCACGCTGAGAACAGATCCCTTCAGGAAAATTCGCCCGGCGGAAGCGGCCGGACTGGAGGGATTGTTTTCTGATTGCAATATCGCGCCACTTTCCAGGCTAATCCGGGGGGCGGTCAGGCGCAGATCCCCGGCAACGGCCTCATCAAACTCACTACTGGTGGAAAGCAGGGCATTTTCCTTCACGACAATGCTCTCTTTGCCCCGAACGACGATGTCGCCTCCCCCCTCTTTCGAGTAGAAAACACCGGCACGGATCGTGGCCCCCCCGGCAATTTCAACCTGTCTGGCGGTCATCGTAATCGTGCCAGCTTCCCCCGTTCTGCCCGATGAGTCCGCACTGATGGCGGCACCGTCGTTAATCCGGATACGATCGGCCGCTTCCAGGCGAATGTCCCCGGCTTTTCCACCGTCGCTGGTCGAGTTAATCTGCGACAGGGCTCCCGAAACTGTGATGGCTCCGGCGCTCAGGCGGATCTCTCCTCCGTCTCCTTCGGCATCGCTGGTGCTGTCAAGGCTGGAATCATTGGCAATCGTCAGACGATCCGGGGCCCGAATGCGAATAATTCCGGCCTTACCAGCGCCTTCCGTCGAGGTCGTGAGCGCGGTTCCATCCAGGATCACCTCCGGCGCTTCGATTCGCATCGTTCCTGCCGCTCCCATTCCCGTGCTCGAACTGTACAGATTGGTTTCGGTCAAACGGACCTGATCCGTGGCGGTAATGGCCAGCCCGCCTCCCGCTGTGGTGACGGTATCGCTCCGCAGATCGCTGGAACGGATCGCCACCGTTCCCCCGTTCAGACGGGTCGTCCCCCCGTTGGTCCCGGAGGAACTGGCCGTGACGCCCTGGAGCGAGAGTGTTCCGGTGGGGGAGGCCGTACTGCGGCCATCGGTCAGACTGACGTCGCCCGCCTGCGACCCGATCGCCGTCACCAGAATCCGGCCCTGGGGGGCGGACAGGGTCAGCGGAAGCAGGGGGGTGTTGACCAAATCCCGGCCGGTTTCGATCCGGACATCACGTCCGATCAGGGCCAGAGTCTGGCCGTCGGGCACCGCCAGGGCCGTATTGCCAATCCGGATCCGCCCCAGCGGGGCGTCCAGAAACCCATAAGCGACCGGAGCGGCGGTCTTGAAGGTTACTTTACGCGACAGGTCGGTCGTATAAAGGGTGCCGTCCTGCCATCGCACCTGGTTGGCGGTCGAGAGAAACAAACTGCCGTTGACATCGAAACGGCCGGTTGACGTCACCACCACGCCATTCGGGTTGAACAAATAAAAGCTGGCGGGAGCGGAGACCGTGCCGGCAATGGTGCTGATGCTGTCTCCGGTCACCCGGCTGATAATCCTGGCCACCGAAGAGGGCGCCGAAAAACGAGCGGTCTGATGGGCGGAAACACTGAAGGTATCGAAGCTATGGAACAGGTTGCCGCCCGCTTGACGCCCCAGGCCGGGGGCAATCGTCACCACAGAGGGGCCGGTCCCGGAGGAGAGGGTTGTCGCGCGGCCGCCCAGGCTGCCATCCGTGCGAATCTGCGCCGAAACGGCCATCGGCACCGTGGCGAGCCCGGCGGCAATCACCACCCCCATTCCCCATCGGCGCGGAGAAGCCTGCAAGAGCCGCTTGATCACTTTGAATCCCCAGTTCGTCATGAGGATGACTATATCCATAGCCGTTTATTCTATATCATTTGCTAGAATGAGGCCACGAGAGTTTCAAGGCCATTCCCCTCCCCCAGACGGGAGCCGCGCCTCGTTTCTGAAACTGTCGAGACTCTGTTCTCGGGTGTCGAAGGCGATTACACTTACGTCCGGCGTCTTCAGTCCTGGTGTCCCCCGGAGCCGGCCGGTCTTCATTTTTCGGGGGGGTCAGGGGCAGCATCGGCAAACCTGTCAGTAGCGGCAAGAAATGACCACGATCAATGGCAATGAGAGCGATGCGGCAATCGCGTTAAGCTTTGGGACAGGCTATGAATCCTGGCTGTCCAGCCCGGATGAGCGCGATCTTTATCGGATTACGCTCCAGGCCGGTCTGTCTTACACGCTGCATCTTTTCGGCGATGATGTGACCGATTCCAGCGGGCTCTCTCACCGCGCTTTCAAGGATACCGTTCTCAGGCTGTACGATGCCAACGGCACCTTGCTGGCTTCCGATGACAATGGAGGGGGCTCTGCCGGAACCGGCAGCCTTTCCTCCCTGATCGCCGGATTTACCCCAACCCGCGGGGGAGTCTATTACCTGGAGGCGGCCTCCTACGGCGGTTACAAGAGCGGCGGCTATCAAATCCTGGTCGAGTCCCCCCCGAACCCGGCCCCGTCTTTAACCGGGGTTCCGGCGGCGCTGGACTTGGCCCAGGCCGGGGTTGCGTACCATATCAGCGCGTCTTCGCTGTTGCAGGGCTTCACCGATCTGAATTCCGATGAGGGTCTTTCGGTCTCCGGCACGCCGACCGTCTCAGCCGGCACGATCGTCGCGAGTGGGGATGGTTGGACTGTCACCGGTCTGGCCCTTGGCAGCAGCCCCACGGCTCATGTTGATGTCACCTACGCTGTGACCGACGACCATGGCAATGTCGTCCGCGCCAGCAATGGCTTCACCGTGACCCGGCCGGCCAACAATGCCATCATCATGAATTTGGTCGGGGCCAGGGCGCACACTGCGGAGGATGGCACTCAGGTCCGTTATACGGTCAGCCTGAACAATGCTTTGACCTCGGGGTCCCTGATCCTCACTCTGGACACGCTCGATTCGACCGAAGGCCAATTCCTGGTCAATGGTTCGCTCGCCTCAACCCAGACGTTACGCTTCGATTCTTCGCATCAGAGCTATATTGTGACCCTCCAGGGTCTTCAGGATTATGAAAATGATGGTCGGGTTCCCTATGTGATCACTGCCCGGGCCACCAATGGCACCGTGCTGGCGAGCGGCAATGGCTCCTGGGCTTCGGCGATTCGCACCTTTAACGGGGGCAGCGCGGCGACCGCCGCTCATCGCGAAACCCTCTACAATGATCCCGATCTGACCGCCACCGGCCAGGATCGCGACGTTCCGCTCTCTTTGGTGGGGGATCTCGGCCGCCCGAGCGAAGATAATCTGTTTGGCAATGACGCCGGGGATCGTCTGTATGGCGGCTATATGACCGACCATCTCGATGGTGGGCTCGGCAATGACACCTTGTGCGGCGGTTATGGCGATGATCAGCTCTCGGGCGGCGACGGCAATGACCAACTCTATGGGGAGCAAGACGACGATAATCTCGACGGGGGAAAGGGCAACGACCTCCTGGATGGCGGTCTCGGGGCCGATTCCATGGTTGGTGGCGCTGGCAGCGACACCTATATCCTGACCCTGACCAATGACGGCAGAGTCGAGGATACCATTGTTGAAAACCCTGCCGACCGGGGCATCGATACCGTTTACGTTCCCTATGAAATCGACACCTACGTTGCCCCTCTCGGGATCGAAGTGGTTCGCATGACGGCCGGTTATGGCGAGTCCTGCTTGGTGGGGAACGCCGGCAACAATGGCCTCTATGGGAATGCCGGGAACAATAGTCTGGATGGAGCCGCCGGCAATGACACTCTGGACGGGGGGCGTGGCAATGACACGCTGGAGGGCGGAACGGGTAATGACAGTTTGGTCGGTGGGAGTGGTGACGACACGCTGAGGGGCGGTGATGGGACGGATCTTCTGTTCGGAGGCGGTGGAAACGATCTCATCCTCTATGAACCGGATGGCGTTCTGGATGGGGGCGATGGCATTGATACGCTGCTGGTCACGGGCGCTGTCTCGGTCACAATCGATTTATCCGCCCGGGCGAGAACCCTCACCGGCCTCGAAGTTCTGGATTGCTCCCGTGACACAGCCAGTGTGCGGCTGCTTGGCTTTGCCAATGCGAGCACGACCATGCTGGGCGGGTCCGGGAATGATGTGATCGGCGGTGGCAGTCAGGCCGACATCCTGAGTGGTGGTCTCGGCAACGACAGTTTGATCGGCGGCGGCGGGGCCGATCGCTTCCTGCTCAACAGTCGCTTTGACGGAGTTGACCGCATCATCGGCTTCAACGCGGCGGAAGGGGACCGAATCGTCCTCAACGGCTCTGATTTTTCGGCCCTGACCAATGCGGCCCTCGCGGCAGGCGCCTTTGTCGCCAACAGCACTGGGCGGGCGACGGCCTCCCGGCAACGGTTGATTTATAACAGCGCCAATGGCCAGTTGTTTTACGACAGCGACGGCAGCGGCAGTGCCGCCTCCCTGCCGCTGGCCATCATCCAAAACCAGAACCGGCCGGCGGTTCTGACCGCCGCCAGCTTCGTTGGCTCCTGAGCGCAAACCGGGCGGACGGTGATGTCCGCCGTCCTCCCGGCTTTGTCCTACGAAGAGACCATCAGGAAGTCATTGGCCGTCAACGTCCGGGTATTGGTCAGAGTGGCGATCGTGGTTGCGCCACCGGCGCCGGTGCCGTTCGAATCATAGGTCAGAACCCGGCTCTGCGTATTGAAGATGAACTGAGCCGCCGTCCCCGAAGCCCTGCCTGTACTGTTGGAGACAAAACGTCCCTGGCTGAGGTTGGCCTGGGTCAGGGCTCCGAAAATACGGCTGACGAACTGCAGCTTATCGGTCCCGGAAACGAAGTCAGCGATCCGATCTCCCCCTTCGCTCAGACGGGCAAAGCGGAAGACATCCGTTCCCGCCCCGCCACTCAAAAGATCACGGCCGTTGCCGCCGATCAGAGTGTCGTTGCCGGCCCCGCCTGAAATCGTGTCATCCCCGTCCCCGCCGCTGATCAAATTGTTCAGATCATTTCCCTTGAGCAGGCACCGTCCTTCCCCGGTGTAAGCGAGCTTCTCAAACCCGCTCGCGAGCGTATAGACGCTCAGGCTTTCCCGGATCGTATCAACCCCGGCCGTGTCGGTCAGACGATCGCCCGAGCTGTCGACGACATAGGTGTCATTGCCGGCGCCGCCGCTCAGGGTGTCATTGCCCCCACTCCCATCCAGAGTGTCGTCGCCCGCCCCTCCGTCAAGGCTGTTATTGCCGCTGTTTCCGGTCAGGATGTTGTTCAGACCGTTGCCAATCAGACCGGAATTGCCGCTGCCACTGTCGAGATTGCCGTTTTCAACATTGGTCGGGAGGGTGTAGCGGATGGTCTGGGTGACGATCACCAGATCGCGGTCGGTCGCCAAGCCCAGGTCGTTGACCCGATCCCCCGCGTCATCAACGTAATAGGTGTCGTTGCCGGCCCCGCCGATCATGGTGTCGGCGCCAAGGCCGCCATCCAGGATGTCATCCCCGAGCCCGCCCACTAGGTAATCGATATCCTGCTCGCCATAGAGCTTGTCGTTGCCGTCCTTCCCATACACTTCATCATCGCCATAGCCGCCATAGAGGGTGTCATTGCCAATCCCCCCATCCAGGCGATCGTCCCCGCCCCAGCCATACAGGCGGTCTCCCCCATCAAGACCGACCAGATTGTCATCCTGGGTCTGATCGCCATTCAGGCGGAGGGCGATATCGCGGTCTGTTCCGCTCGGGGAAAGGTCCGGATCATTGACGAGATTTTCGTAATGGGCACCGGCATCGTTGAACAGGGAAATGGCCGACGTCCAGGAGCCTTGGGCGCTGGTGGCGCGAACGGCTCCGTTGGTGGCCACCGCCGAAAGACGATAGGGCGTCGCCCCATCGGCACTGTAATCCTGAACCCCCTGAACCGTAACGGTGATGGACTGATGGGCGGAATCAAAGGTGATGACCTGACTGGCGCTGGTCTTCCCACTGATCAGAAACAGTCCTTCACTACTATCCAGACTGGTCAGAGTGACGCTCAGCGAGCCCTCCGTGAGCGGATTGCTCAGGGACAGGGTATAAGAGGCACACTCCTGCCCTTCGCTTGTGTGGGTGTCGCCATTGACTGCGGTCATGGAGATCGCATTGACGATAGCCGGGCTTTGGGTGGTCAGGGTGAAATCATCGTAAACGCTGGCGCCCTGGCCATCGCTGGCCGTCACCCGAACCGTATAATTCGGACTGCCGACCGGAGCGGTCCCGCTGAAGGTCCGGGTGCTGGCGTTGAAGGTCAGCCAGGACGGGAGAGCCGCTCCATTGGACAGGCGTGCCGTATAGCTCAGCGGATTGCTATCCGCATCTGTAAAACTCGTCGCCGGAAGCTGGAAGGAGAAAGCGGTTCTTTCCGTGACCGTTCGATCCGCCAGAGCCGAGGCAATCACCGGAGGACGATTGGCCCGGGCGGTCGTCAGAGCAAAGGTTCCGGACGCGGTGCCGTCGCGACCATCGTCTGCGGTCACGAGGACCGTGTAATTCGGGCTGTTGGTCGGAGCGGTGCCGCTGAAGGTCCGGGTACTGCTGTTGAACGCCAGCCAGGAGGGGAGGGCGGACCCATCCTGCAAGGTCGTGCGATAGGTCAGCGCATCGCCATCCGGGTCGCTGAAGGTCTCTGCGGCAAACTGGAACGAGAAGCGCGCTCCTTCGATCACGGTCCGCGCGGCCAGCGGCGTGTCATAATCGGGCGCGTTATTCTCCGTTTCCGTCCCTTCGACCGTCAGATCGAACGATTGAGAGACGCTGCCACCCCGTCCGTCGCTGGCGGTCAAAGCGATGCTGTAGGTGCCCCCGCCGGTTGGTGCGGTCCCACTAAATGCCCCGGTGGCACTGTTCAGGCGCAGCCAGTTGGGCAGAGCGGTTCCGTTCGACAGAAGAGCCGAGAACGTCAGGGAATCATCATCACTGTCATGAAAGGACTCCGCCAGGCTGAAGGAGAACGCTTCTTTGGTGGTCAGATACAGCGTCTCAAGCGAATCGGCGGAAGGCGCCTCGTTCTGAATCTGAATCAGAAAATCGTTCGTGGCGGTACCGCCAAATCCGTCGCTGGCCGTCACGTGAACGGTGTAATCGCCGCAAACATTTGGGGCTGTTCCGCTGAAATTTCCAGTTGACCTGTCGAACTTCAGCCAGGAGGGCAGACTGGTGCTGTTGCCCACCCGGGCCGAAAGAGTCAGCGGATCGTTGTCGTCATCAGAAAAGCAGTCTGCATTAAAGGAGAAGCTGGTGCCGGCGTGGATGGTCTGATCGTCCGTGGTGCCATTGGCATAGGGCGCCTGATCTTCCACGGTCAGGGTCACGGCGCTGGAGGCGGTTCCTCCCCGCCCGTCGCTGACACTGAGTTGGAAGGTGTAATCCCCGGTTGTGGTCGGGGCGGTGCCGCTGAAGGTTTTGGTGTTGGCATTGAAGCTCAGCCAGGAGGGCAAAGCGGTGCCGTTGCTCTGGGTGGCGGTGTAGGTCAGGGGGTCGTTGTCATCGTCGCTAAACGCCCCGTCAACGCTGAAAGAAAGGGCCGCTCCGGCATGCACCGATTGGGGATCGAGAGAGTTGAGGTACGGTTGCTGATTTTCAACATTCAGTGAAAAATTGCCGGTCGTCTGCCCGCCATGGCCATCCGTGGCCGTAACTTTAACGACATACTCTCCAGTTGTGGCTGGGGCCGTTCCGCTGAAGGTTTTGGTGTTGGCATTGAACCTCAGCCAGGAGGGTAAAGCGGTGCCATTCGCCAGGGCGGCCGAATAGGTCAGAGTGTCGTTGTCATCGTCGCTAAACGCCCCGTCGATGCCGAAAGAAATGGCGGTTCCGGCATGCACGGATTGGGAATCGATATAATCGAAGTACGGTTGCTGGTTTTCGACCCGGAGCGCAAAGCTTTCAACCACCCGTCCGCCATGGCCATCGGTCGCAATGATCTGGAGGGTATAACTTCCCGTCGTGGTCGGGGCGGTGCCACTTAAGGTGCAGTTTGATGAATTAAAACTCAACCAATTAGGTAAAATTGCGCCGTTAGACAAACGCGCCGTATAGGTCAGACTGTCATAGTCGTCATCGTAAAAGCAGTCTGAAAAACTAAGGCGGAAGCCATCCCCGGCATGAACCCCTTGGTCCTCAATTCCGAGGGAAGAGGGGCTATTGTTATAGGAGGTTGGCACAGCGCTAATTCCTTAGCAAAATTACGAATCACTAACGATATAAACCATTAGGTGCATTTTGTCAACGAAACAGGGGATGCTCCTCTTGCCGTTTAAGGCAACGGGAGCATGGAAGGCCGCTCCGCAGAATCGTGGCGGCCTTCCCCGAGGTCGGTTTAATTGGCCCGATAGTTTGACCTGGATTTCAGCTTATTGGCATCAGAGCGCAGGCTGACGATTTCACGCTCATCAAGCTGTTCCCAGAGTCTATTGAAAGAAGATGCATAAAAACTATTGAGAAGGTTGGTGGCTGAATTAAGAGTGATGCTGTAGAGGAGGCCGCCATCCGGGCCTTTAATTAAGTTTCCATCCGCTCCGCGAGCCAATCCGACCTGAACTTGTTGTGTGGTTTCAGGCAGATCGAAATGCTTTATCCAGACCTTTTCTTTGGATAAAGGTTCGAGGAACTCAACCGCCACAGATCCTCTGACGGTTGCCATTGATCCTTGGCCGAATCCCCCACGTCTCAGATCGATATTGTAGGAGATCGTTGGTCTCATAATCAGGGTGCTTTTTTCTTTCTGGGAATAGGTCATTTCGTCGTAGGAGCGAAATGAACCGGATATGGTAAATCCTTTAGAAATCAAAATCTTTTCGAGATCAACCTGAGCGGCATTGATGAATTTTAAGGACAGGCTTTCGTTTGACTTGTCTTCAAAAAAACTCCCCGACGTTCCTGGCAGAAGGATCGCGATACTCATCGCGTTTTTCGTCGCGGAAGAAGAGGACGGTGGATTAAAAACAAAATTCGGGGAGACGGGCTGTTCAGGGGGCGGGAGCGTGCAGCCCGCCAAAGCGACCATGATGCTTACGACACACACTTTTGCAATGTTCATCGAAATTACCCCCTCTTTTTCGAAGAAATCAACATTTTCTCGAAGTCAAACCAGCCAAAAATACAAGGCTGTTTGTGGGTTCCGGTAGAGTCTTGCTGGGAACGGGAGTCAAGCTTCCTAGGCTTTTTTCCGTCTCCATCAAGCGCCTTGATCTATTTTTTAAAACCGTCCTTACATCCTGGCAATAGGTTTAATTGTATAGGGAGACGCTTAACATTGTGATTCCCTTATTTTGCAATAATTCGGCGTATTTTTACCCTTAAAAGGAATTAAAATATGTTTTTTTCTATCATTAGGATTAATCGGATTGGGACTTCATGCCTATAAATTCACGAGTCCTCCTCCGAATCAGACGGATGAGGTGCTGTGGTGAAACCCTGCACGGCGGAGGAACGGGGGATAGGGCCCTACCCCTTTGAGAAAAGCAGGGGTTTGGGGACGCCCGTCCCCAAGCGGGGATCGGGGCGGCAGCCCCGAAAGCATGCCCAAGGTCAGAAAAGGTGAAGGCCATCACGCGGTGACGTGATGGCCTTCATGGCGCGCCCGGAAAGACTCGAACTTCCAACCCTCAGATTCGTAGTCTGATGCTCTATCCAATTGAGCTACGGGCGCGGGGCCGTGCCGTTGTCGGCCGGCGAGGTGGGCAACCCTATACAAACCCCCGGGGGTATGCAAGCAAAAAAATGGAGAGGAGGGTCAGGATTTGGAAGGGGGTCCCTCAAACGCTCTGGAGTTCTGCGCCAGTCCTGTACTACCAATCGAAAAGCGGGCTTGTGGCTGCGGGGGGGATTGCGTAGAATTCGCCCAAAATTTCCGGGGGATGACGGAGGCATCGGCCTGCTTCCAGGGTCGCTCCTCCGGTGGTCTGAGTTCGAACCGGCGAACCTGTTAAGGATCTGCTAATCCAATGACTTTGAAGAAGACCCACGCCGTGGCGCTCTGCGCGGCTCTGCTCGCAGGCGGATGCTCGTTCGCCGACGATGCCCTGTTCCCCGCGCCGGGAACGGCACCGGCGGGGCGGGGGGGGGCGGCGCCGGGTCAGTCCGGGGCGACGGTGGGAGAGGCCGTCAGCGTCACTCCCGGTTCAGCCACCGGCACCTATGTCGGCGTCAAAGTCGCCGCTCTACGCAACGATCTTCAGGGCTTGCAGACCACTCTTGGCCGGCAGAATCAGGCGCTCCAGCAGATCCGGGGCGAGACCGTCCAGGATTCTCAGCACTATCACGGCACGGTCGCGGCGATTAATGCGCGACTGCAACTGGGAACCACGCCGGGCAACCCGATCCTCGCCCAACAGTGGAATGCCGCTCAGAGCGAATTGGATCGGATCTCCGATGATGTGCTGAAGATGAACCGGCTCGCCAATGACGTGACCGCCTCTTCGACCATGGCCGGTTATCTGCTCGAATCGGTTCGGGCCGCCCGTCTGCTCTCCGGTGCGGTTGATGAGGATCACCGTCAACTCAGTGTCCTGGAAGATGAGACCAACCGCACGGTGGTGATGGTCGAACGTCTGCTGACCGAACTGACCGACGATGCCGCCCGTCAGCAGCAATATGTGGCCTCGGAGAAGCAGAACCTCAACACGCTCGCGCTCGGGATCAAAAATGGCGCGCTGTTCGGCGGCAGTCTCGCCACCACCGCCTCCAATGCCGCTGCTTTCGAGCCGGCGCCCGCCCCGACTCCGGTTCGCTCGGCGTTCACCGTTGGCGATCCGCCGTTGGTGATCATCCGCTTCGACAAGCCCAACGTCAGTTATGAGGGCGCGCTCTATGCCGCGGTCAAAAGCGCGCTCGACCGTCGTCCCAATGCGGTGTTTGACGTCGTGGCCGTCTCGCCCGAAACCGGCAATCCCGCCCAGCACACCCTGGCCGCCAGCAATGCCCGCCGGAATGCCGAGGCGGTGCTGCGCTCGCTCGCGGCGATGAACATGCCCGCCAATCGGGTTCGTCTCAGCACCGGCTCCAGCGCCACGGCTTCGACCAACGGCGAGGTCCAGGTCTTCGTCCGCTAACCGGCACTCCGGGTCTATCCGACCCGGATTTCCGCAATGAAGCCGCCAACCTCGCGGGCCAACTGATCCGAGGCCTGTTGCAGGCTGGTGGCGGCGTCGGTGACCTGATCCGACATCAGTTTGGTTTCTTCCGCCGCCGCCGACACCACCTCGACATTTTCCGCCGCCGTCGCCGTGCCATGCGCGGCCTGCTCGACCGAGCGGGCGATCTCGCAGGTGGCCGCGCCTTGCTGTTCGACCGCCGCTGCAATCGCCGCCGACACCGTGCTGATCGTCTCAATCGTGGTCGCAATCGAGCGGATCGCCTCGACGGCAATGCCGGTTTCGGCCTGGATCGCCTCGACCTGGGCGCCAATCTCTTCGGTCGCCCGGGCGGTCTGGTTGGCGAGGCTTTTGACCTCATTGGCGACCACTGCGAAGCCTTTGCCGGCATCCCCCGCTCGGGCGGCTTCGATGGTGGCATTCAGCGCCAGCAGATTGGTCTGGGCGGCAATATCGTTGATCAGTTTGACCACTTCGCCGATTTTCTGCGCCGCCTCGGCGAGGCCGCGGACCGTCTGGTCGGTAGCGCCGGCCTGACGCACCGCATCATCGGCGATGGTCACGGCATGGGTGACCTGACGCGAGATTTCGCCGACGGAGGCTGACAATTCCTGGGTTGCGGCGGCCACCGCTCCGACATTGGTGGTCACTTCGTTGGTCATGGCGGTAACGCTGCCGGCCTGACTCATCGTCTGACGGGCGTTATAAGACAGGGTCTGGGCATTGCCGAGCAGGGATCCGGACGAGATCTCGATCAGATCCACCACCCCTTTGACCCGGTCCTCCAGTGCGCCCGCGACGCGGAGGAGATCGGCGCGGCGGGTTTCTTCGGCTTGGCGTTCCCGTTCGGCCCGTTCGAGTTGGCCGTAGGACAATTTGGCTTTCAAGGCGCGCAGCACGGCGTGCAGCGGGTTGAATTCCTCGACGCTGGCGGCCGGGATGTTATGGCGGAAATCGCCGGCGGCGATAGCGTCGCAATGGGATTGAGCCTGGGCGATCGGCCGTTTGACCCCGCGCAGCAGCCAGGCCGACAAAGCGGCGGCGATTGCAGCGGCACCGATCAGCGTGGCCAGCATCAGCAGAGCCAACTGGCGCGAGGCGGCGGCGGCCGCAGCGGTGGCGGAGGCCGCTTCATCGCGCTGGCGCAGGATCAGAGCATGCAGGGCCTCGCGCGCCGCCTGATAGCGGGGCTCGATTTCATTGGCCAGTTGACGGGCCAAGCCGAGGCCATCCCCGGCGGCGGCAAGGGCGATGGCCGGACGGACCGCGCGCTCGCGCAATTCATTGCGGCGCTGGGCGAAGGTCTCGGCGAGACGGCGGGAGTCCGGTGACATCGGCCGAGCCTGGACTCCTTCCCAGATCTTGGTGGTGGCGTCCATGTTGTGCGCAACCCGGGTCAGGCGCTCGGCAATCGGCAGGCTGGTTTCGCCGCGCAGCAGATCGAGTCCGACCCGACTGAGCTGGACGTCGCTATCCTGCATGTCACCGGTCAGATCGGCCAAAGCGGCCGCGATTTCGGTGTTGCTGCGGGTGACCAGATCGAGGTCGGTCTGATTCTGTTCGATCCCGATCACCCCGAGGGCGCCTTCCAGGGTCAGCAGCAGAATGACAATCAGGAAGGTCATGCCGAGCCGGCCGGACAGGCTGGCGCGCCAGCGGGCAATCCGGTCGGGCAGACGGCGAGAGATCACCCGGCCATCTTCGAGCCTCAGTCCGGCCGCGCGGCCGGCGCGAAACAGGGCGTAGCATTGCTCCGCTTCGGCCACCTGAGCGCGCGAGGGTTTGCTGCGGATCGAGATGAAGCCGGTGATCTGACCCTCTTCAACGATCGGGGTGACATTGGCGCGGACCCAGTAGAAATCGCCTTGTTTGGTCCGGTTCTTGACCAGTCCCTCCCAGGGGCGGCCGGCTTTGATGGTTCCCCACATATCGGCAAAGGCTTCGCGCGGCATGTGGGGATGGCGGACCAGATTATGGGGGCTCCCGATCAGGTCTGCTTCCTCGAAGCCACTGATTGCAACAAAGGCCTGATTTACAAACACAATCCGCCCTTTGGGGTCGGTCTTCGACACCAGCAGATCAGTTTCACCAAGCTCGATTTCGCGCGTGGTGATCGGGCCGTTGTCGCGCATGTCAGGAAGCCTTTCGTACCGGATAGATCAGGCCGGGTCAGAGACGTCAGACTCGCGCCATCTGGTGATATGTCGATCCACGTGAGCGAGATCAATGGCCGGGAGGAATATAGACCGAGGCGGCCGTGCAGGAAACCGTGGCGGCGGCAGGGGGGCGCCTGCTATAGCAGGCCGATGACTGATGTCCGCACTCTCACTGTCACCCCCGATGAGGCCGACCTGCGCCTCGATCGCTGGTTCAAACGCCATTTCCCGATGATCGGGCATGGATTACTGGAAAAATGGCTGCGGACCGGGCAGGTCCGGGTCGATGGCGGCCGGGTTAAGGCCAGTCAGCGCCTGAGCCCCGGCCAGAGCATCCGGGTTCCGCCTTTGCCCGCGGATCCGCCTCCGGTGGCGGCGGCGCCGCGTCCGGCGGTCGATGAGTCGATGGCCCGGGCTCTGCGCGCGGCCGTGCTGTATCGCGATGCCGATGTGATCGTCCTCAACAAGCCGCCGGGTCTGGCGGTGCAGGGCGGCACCGGGATGGCGGATCATCATCTCGACGCGATGCTGGATGCGCTCTGTTTTGATGCGCCGGAGCGGCCGCGTTTGGTCCATCGTCTCGACAAGGACACCTCGGGGGTGTTGCTGCTCGGGCGGAATGCGGGGGCAACCGCCAAGCTGGCGGCGGCCTTCAAGAGTCGGGCCGCGCGTAAATGCTATTGGGCGCTGGTGGTGGGCGTGCCCAAGCTGCGCCAGGGACGGATCGATGCCCCGCTGGCCAAGCTTGGCGGCAAGGGAATCGAGAAGATGGGGGTCGATGAGGAGGACGGACTCCGCGCGGTGACCTATTACCGGGTGGTTGAAGCGGCTCTCAAGCGCGCCGCTTGGTTGGAACTCGAACCGCGCACCGGTCGGACCCACCAATTGCGGGCGCATTGTTTGCTGCTCGGGACGCCGATTCTCGGTGACGGGAAATATGGCGGCAAGGAAGCGATGATTGAGGGGGTCGGTCTGTCGCGCAAGCTGCATCTGCATGCCCGCGCGATCCGTCTGCCCCATCCCCGCACCGGCGCGCCGTTGCAGGTGGTGGCGCCGTTGCCGCCGCATTTCGTCTCGGGGTTCGAGTTGTTCGATTTCCGCGAAGGCAGTGCCGGGGCGCCTTTCGTCGCGTTTGAGGCTGACTAGCGGGGCTGCCGCCCCGCGCCCCGCTTGGGGGGGACCCCCAAACCCCCCTTGAATTCAAAGGGGGTCCGGGGCATCGCCCCGGCCGGGTGCGGGCGGGAGCCCGCCAGCTTGTTTTGCCCCGGCGCGGGCCAGGGCGTCGGCGCGTTCGTTTTCGGCATGGCCGGCATGACCGCGCACCCAGTGCCAACGGATGCTGTGGCGGGTGGCCGCCTCATCCAGCGCCCGCCACAGATCCTCATTCTTGACCGGTTTCCTGTCGGCGGTTTTCCAGCCTCGCGCCTTCCAGCCCCTGAGCCATTCGGTCATTCCCTTCAGCACATATTCGCTGTCGGTATAAAGATCGATCGTGCAGGGGCGGGTCAAAGCGGTGAGGGCGGAGAGCACCGCCTGCATTTCCATCCGGTTGTTGGTGGTCGGACTTTCGCCGCCAGAGAGTTCCTTTTCGACTCCCCGGCAGCGCAGAATTGCCCCCCAGCCTCCCGGGCCGGGATTGCCGCTACAGGCCCCGTCGGTGAAGATTTCAACCGAATCACCGCTCATGACAGGCCGTAACCGCCCGGGCCGCTCACGCCCTGGTGGAACCGCAATTTATGCAGATATTCAAGCGGATCCTTGCGGCGAACCAGGGCGCCGGCCGGGGTGTTCAGCCAATCGTAGGAGCGGGTGAGCAGGAAGCGCAGGGCCGCCCCGCGTGCCAGCACCGGCAGAGCGGCCAGTTCGGCCTCGGACAAGGGCCGCAGCCGGCGATAGCCGCCGAGCAGCAGCCGGGCCTTGGTGACGTTGAAGGCGCCATCCGGTTCGAAACACCAAGCATTCAGGCAGATCGCCAGATCGTAGGCCAGGATGTCGGTACAGGCGAAATAGAAATCGATCAGCCCCGAGACCTGTTCGATTCCGTTCGGGCCGGGCAGAAAAAACACATTGTCGGGGAACAGATCGGCATGGATCAGCCCAACCGGCAGATCCGTCGGCCAGAGGCGGGCCAGGGCCTCAAGTTCGGCTTCGATCTTGGCGGCGAGGGCGGACTCAATCTCGCTGGCCCGGGGACGGATCGCCTCGAACAACGGTCGCCAGCCGCTGACCGACAGATTATTGGGACGGCGATAGGGGAAATCGGCGCCCTTCAGATGCATTTCCGCCATTGCAGCCCCCAGCGAGGCGCAATGTTCCGGCCGGGGGCGGGCATGCCACACCCCCGACAGGAAACTGACGATCGCCGCAGGACGGCCGCACAGGCTCCGCAAGGTGCGTCCGTCCCGGCCGGGAATCGGAGTCGGACAGACCAGTCCCCGCGCGGCGAGATGGTCCATCAGCCCGAGAAAGAACGGCAGCTCGGCCGGATCAACCCGCTTTTCATACAGGGTCAGAATGTAGCTGCCCCGGCTGGTCTGGAGCAGATAATTACTGTTCTCGACCCCTTCAGCGATGCCTTTGCAGGACACCACCGTGCCGATGTCATATTGGCCGGCGAAGAGATCAAGCTCATCGTCAGCAACCTCAGTATAAACTGCCATAGTCTGATCAGTCCGACAGCGACAGCGATTGGGGCAGTTTGAACGTGACCATTTCGGTCGTCACGCGCACTTCCTCGATGGTGACGTCAAAACGCTCGCGCGCGGCGGCCACCACTTCCTCGACCAGCACTTCCGGCGCCGAGGCTCCGGCGGTGATGCCGATCCGGTTGATATCCTGCAATTCATCCCATTGCACGTCGGCGGCACGCTGGACCAGTACCGAGCGGGCACAGCCGGCCCGGGTGGCCACTTCGACCAGACGGCTCGAATTCGACGAATTGGGCGAGCCGATCACCATCAGCGCATCACAGCGCGGGGCGATGGTCCGCACCGCCGCCTGCCGATTGGTGGTGGCGTAACAGATATCCTCGCGCTTGGGCGAGATGATCTTGGGGAACCGGCTCTGCAACACCTTGATCACTTCGGCGGCATCATCAACCGACAGGGTCGTCTGGGTGATATAGGCCAGCTTGTCCGGGTCGCGCGGCTCGACCTCGCGCGCTTCCTGGGGGGTGCCGACCAGCAGGACGGTTCCTTCCGGGACTTGACCGATGGTGCCGATCACTTCGGGGTGGCCGGCATGGCCAATCATGATGATCTGGCGGCCCACGTCGTGATGCTGCTCGGCTTCACGATGGACCTTGGTGACCAACGGGCAGGTCGCATCGAGCGAGGTCAGGCCGCGCCGCTTGGCTTCCATCGGCACCGTTTTCGGCACGCCATGGGCGGAGAACACCACGGTGGCGCCGTCCGGCACCTCGTCCAGTTCCTCGACGAACACGGCGCCTTTGCGGGCCAGTTCCTCGACGACAAAACGATTGTGGACGATTTCGTGCCGGACATAGACCGGGGCACCGAACTTTTCCAGGGCGCGTTCAACGATATGGATCGCGCGATCAACGCCGGCGCAGAATCCGCGCGGGCTGGCCAAGAGCAGGGTCATCGGCCGTTTCGGCCGGGGGTCGACGGGGTGATTGGTCACTTGGGCTCCGTTTGGCGGGCGTGAAGCCGGCTTGTGCCGGACTGGCGCGTTCACTACAGTCGGGGCGAAGGTTTAACAGATCCTGGTCCGTCGAAGGAAGATTCGGCATGCGTGATCCCGCCGTTCCCGTCATCGTTCCGTCGTTCCGCCGTGCGGCCCGGCTGGCGCCGCTGCTGGCGGTGGCGGTTCTGGCTGGTTGTTCGGCCCTGAGCAGCAAGGAACCACCGCCTTGCCCGCCGGTCTATATCCTGGGCGATACCCAGCATCTGACCCAATATCGCGCCGGTCCTGGCCGCGATCTGACCGATGTTGAGGTGGAGGCCGAAGTGATCGGCTTCAAGGGGGAGTGCCATTATGATGAGGCGGGCGCGGTGGTCGATCTGGGGGTCAGTTTTGACGTCCGGCGTGGTCCGGCCGCCCGGGGCCGCGATGTCCAGTTCCGCTATTTTGTCGCCGTGCCGAAATTCTATCCGGCCGAGTCGGCCAAAGCGGTGCTGACCAGTTCGGCCCATTTTCCGGACGGGACCGAAGGCATCCGGGTCGATGATGAAGGGGTGACGCTGCACATTCCGGTCAAGACCCGTGAAGTGATCGATCAATATGAGATTTACCTGGGGTTCCAGCTGACCCCGGAACAGCTTGAGATGAACCGCAAGGTGAAACGGTGAGATGACCCTCCCGGTGGAGTCTTTGACCAGCGTTCTCGCTGATCTGTCTCAGTCCCATGTCGCCGCCGACCTCGCTGCCGCGACCATCGCGGCGGTTGCCTTGGCTCGGACCGCCACCGGCCGGCATCGGTTGTTGTTGTCAGGGAGCCTGACTCCGGCTTTGGCCCACGCGGTGACGGCGGCTTTTCCGGCCGGGGCCCAGGATATCGAGGTTTTAGCCCCCGATCCGCTGGCCATTGAGGATCTGTTCGGCCGACTCGATGAGGATCTGGCCGCTCTGGTGGTGCAAAGTCCCGATCCGTTCGGCTCTTGTCGTCGCATCGAGACGCTGGCGGTGTTGTGTCGCGAATTCGAGGTGCCGCTGGTGGTGGTGGTGGCGGACCCTCGCCTGCTCGGACGCGATGGGCTGCCTCAAGCTGATTTGGTGGTGGTTGGCAGCGATTCCCCCCGTTTTGCCCTGGTCTGGTCTCGGCCAGGATTCCCCGGGGCGGCGTCGGTGTCGCCGGGGGAGGTGGCCGGTTTCAAAACCGGGGGGCTTCAGGCCAGCGCGGCCCAGGTCGGTGACGATACCGCGCGTTTGGTGGCGCGGTTGCGGCGGATGCCGGGGGTCCGGGTGGTGACTCGTGATCCCTTTGCGACCGTCGCCATTCATCTGGGCGACGAACGACGGGCTGAGGAGTGCCTCCCCTCGCTTCCCGGGCTGGTTGCGACCCCGTTGAGTCGGCTTTATCCCGGCTGGCCCGAACTTGAACCGGTGCTGGCGCTGACTCTGACGGCGCCACTGGATGAGGCGACCCTGACAGGATTGCGCTTCGCCTGAATGCGGGGCTGCCGCCCCGGTCCCCGCTTTTCTTTTCTTTTTTCGAAAAAAAAGAAGGGGGTCCGGGGCTCGCCCCGGCCGGGTGCGGGCGGGAGCCCGCCTCTTTATCAAGCCGATACGATCTGGTTCCGTCCCGCTTGCTTCGCTTGGTAAAGCGCCTGATCGGCGCGGCGAAGCAGGGATTCGAGATCCTCGCCTTCCGTCCGTTCCGCCAGCCCGGCCGAGAGGGTGACATGTCCTAACCCCTGCCCGGTGCGGCGGTTGGTCAGAGTCCGGCCCGCCACCCGACATCGCAGATCCTCGACCAAAGCCGCTGCCTCGTCCCGGGCGGTGTCCGGCATAATCAGAGCAAATTCCTCGCCGCCATAGCGGGCCGCCGTGTCACGCGGCCGCAAATTTTCCAGCAGAATCCGCCCGATCAGCTTCAACACCTGATCTCCCATCGGATGGCCGTACTGATCATTGAAGCGTTTGAAATGATCCACATCGATCATCACCAGACAGAGCGGACGGTGGCCATACTCAGCCTGACGCACCGCCTGCGTCAAAGCGGCATCAAAGCTGCGGCGGTTGGCAAGCTGGGTCAAAGCATCGGTGGCGGCGTCGCGTTCCAGCGCCTCCAGCGACTCGCGCAGGCGGACCAGATCCTGCCCGGATTCGATGAGCAGGCGGGTAAAGCGACGGTTGGTCTCGGTGGCAGCGCGGGTTTCAACCAAAGTCTTTGCCACCAGCTCGGCCAGAACCTCCGGCGGGGGCAGCGGATCAAGCTGGGCCGCCGTGGCATCCAGGGTGGCGGTATAGCGCGCCGTCCCGGCGGTGGCGTCCTGGACCGCCGCGCTGACCCGATGGATCGTCTCGCCGGCCCGATGTCCAAGTTCTCGTAATTCGGTCGGGTCGGACGGTTGAGCGGCGAAGCGTTCAAACAGAACCGTATTAATCTCCGTCGAAAAACCACGACCGCTCAGGAGAATTTCATTGATCGCCTCGGTCAGTTCCGGATTGCGACCACTGACATAAGCGTACCAGACCGAAAAATTCTCGGGATGGGGCGGAATCCCATGCCGGGCCATCATGCCCAGCGCCGCTTCAGCGCAATGACGAGCGAGATCGAGCGGGTCGGATGGTTTGATCTCGGCCAAAATGATCCTCGTGCAGAAAGAGGGGGCGGTCCGGCTTCGGTGCAGGGGCCATCACCCATCCCCCGCGCCCACGCGGTCAATTACACTGACCGAGCGACCCTTCCGCACAGATGTGGGAACCGTCGATCCATTTTGCTCCCGAAAAATCGGCGCCGAGCAGGTCCGCTCCGGAAATTTTTGCGTTGGTGAGATCCGCGCCGCGCAGAGTGGCATGGAAAAAGCGGGCTCGGCGCAGATCGGCTCCAGTCAGCGAGGCGCCATCAAGATCCGCCTTGGTGAAATCGGCGTCATTGAAGATCCCGCCATCCATCTGGGCGCCCGCCAACCGCGCACTGAGGAAACGCACCCGGTAGCCATCAACCCGGCGCAGGTCGGCGCCGGACAAATCAGACCGCTGAAAGCTAGTCTCGCGCAGGCGGGCCCCGTCGAGGCGGTGGCCGATGAAGGTCCGTCCATCCATATAGCAGCGTTGCCAATCCACCCCCGGCGCGGCTGGGGCGGTGCAATCCGCCGCCGCTGCCGGGGAAACGGCCAGGGCCAGTCCCAGCAACAGCCAACAGGGCAGGGCGGGGCGACTCACCAATGCATCCACCCGCCCAGCCACAGCCAGACCACCGCGATTGTCATCGTCACCAGAGTCAGCGGCACCCCGGCGCGGGCGAAATCGGCGAAGGACAGGCGGGCGCCGACACTGGCGGCCCGTTCGGCAACGATGATATTGGCCAGACTGCCGACCAGCAGGAAATTGCCAGCCAGAGTCGAGAGCAGGGCAAGACCGGTCAACGCCCCCGGGTCGGGGGTGTGCCAGACCGACAGGATCAGCATCACCGCCGGGACATTGCCGATCGAATTCGAGGCCAGCAGCGCCACCGGCAGCATCGCCCCCAGCGTTTCCGGGAACAGACCGCGCTCGGCCAGGGTTTCGACCCACTGGCGGGCAAAATCGGTATCGGCAAACGCCCCCGTGACCACGAACAGGCAGGCGAACAGCAGCAGCAGGTGCCAATCCACCGAGCCGATCATTTCCCGGGACGACATGCGGCGGCTGGCCAGCAGCAGGCCGGCGATCACCATCGCTCCCACTTCGCGCGGCAGCGGCGCGGCAAACAGCAGGGCCAGACCGAGCAAGGCGCAGACGCCCTTCATCGCCTGCCAGCGATGCAGCCGGCGTTCACTCGCGACGGGGGGGAGCGGCTGCGGTTCGGCAGCCAGTTCCCGCCGCCAGAGCCAGGAAATCACCAGATGGACCACCAGCAGCGACAAGGCCGCCGGCACCGCGCAGGCGGCCAGAAAGTCCCAGAAATCGAGTCCGCCGACCTGACCGATCAGGATATTCTGCGGATTGCCGATCAGAGTGGCGGCACTGCCGGCATTGGCCCCGCCGACCAGTCCGAGCAGATAGGGACGGGGGTCGAGCCCCCGGCGCTGGATGCCCAAGGTGACGATCGGGGTCATCGCAAAGCAGACCACATCATTGGCCAGCACTGCCGACAGGCCGCCGGCGGCAAGGATCACCAGGGCCAGCAGCCGGCGCGGCGAGCCGCTGCCGCCGGCAACCCGGGTGGCCACCGCCTCATAGACTCCGGCGAGCTGAAACTGGGCTGACACGATCATCATCGCGAACAGCAACAGCAGAGTCGGGACATCGATCGAGCTGCCCATCGCCCGGACTCCGACTTTGCCGGAGACCAGCAGGGCAACCACAGCGACCAGGGCGATTCCGGTCCGGTCAATCTTGAGGCCGGGGACACTGCCGAAGGCCATGCCAAGATAGGTCAGGATGAAGACGGCGATGACGAAGCTATCCATAATGATGGTTATCGCCCGTCGCTCCCCGCCGATCAAGAAGACTTGCCGCCATTCCCGGCAGGCGTTTTGTCTTGCACCCGGGCCGCGCATAGGATAGCAGGCTGACCAGTCAGCAGACCGAAGGGATGGCATGACCGAACTTTCCGCCCTGGCCGGCCGCGTTGAGCGGTTGCAGGCTGTTCCCGTCCTGTGTGTCGGGGACGTGATGCTCGACCGCTTTGTGTATGGCTCGGTCGAGCGTATCAGTCCCGAAGCGCCGATTCCGGTGCTGCGGATCGAACGCGAAGCCGCCATGCTGGGCGGGGCTGGCAATGTCGCGCGCAATCTGGTGGCGCTGGGGGCGCGTCCTGCCTTCGTTGCGGTGGTTGGCGACGATCCGGCCGGCGGCGAAGTGGCCCGGTTGGTCGGGGCTCATCCCGAGATCGGCTCTGGCCTGCTGGTCGAGCCCGGTCGCCAGACCACGATCAAAACCCGTTTTTTTGCCTCGAATCAGCAATTGCTGCGCGGCGACCATGAGAGCCGGGCTCCGGTTGGGGAGACGGCCCGCACGCGCCTGCTTGATGAGGCGGCTCGCTGGCTCGAACGCTCGGCGGTGATGATCCTGTCCGATTATGGCAAGGGGGTGCTGATCCCCGAGGTGGTCTCGGCCTTGATTGCCCGCGCTGCGGCGGTGGGGATTCCGGTGGTGGTCGATCCCAAGGGGACTGATTATGCGCTCTATGCCGGGGCCAGCGTGGTCACCCCCAACCGCAAGGAATTGCACGAAGCCACCGGCCTGCCGGTTGAGACCGATGCCGAGGTGGTGGTCGCGGCCCGTCGCCTGATCGAACAGGCCGGGATTGCGGCGGTGCTGGTGACGCGCAGCCAGGATGGGATGACCCTGGTCGAGGGAACCGGCGCGGTGCATCATTTGCCGGCCGAGGCGCGCGAAGTGTTCGACGTCTCCGGGGCGGGCGATACGGTGGTGGCGACTCTGGCTGCCGCTCTGGCCTCCGGGGCGGGTTTGCTGGAAGCGGCCCGTCTCGCCAATATCGCCGCCGGGATCGTGGTGGCCAAGGTTGGCACCGCCGTCGCTTATGCCGAGGAATTGGTGACGGCGCTGCATCACGATGAATTGACCGCGGGCGATGCCAAGATTGTTCCGGTCGCGGTCGCGGCGGACCGGGTGGCGCGCTGGCGGGCCAAGGGGCTGAAGGTCGGCTTCACCAACGGCTGTTTCGACCTGCTCCACCCCGGCCATGTCGCGATCCTGACACAGGCCCGCGCCGCCTGTGACCGGCTGGTGGTTGGCCTCAACAGCGATGCCTCGGTGCAGCGGCTGAAGGGACCGACCCGCCCGGTTCAGTCCGAAGCGGCCCGAGCGACGGTTTTGTCCTCACTGGCCCCGGTCGATCTGGTGGTGATCTTCGACGAGGATACCCCGCTGGCTTTGATTGAGGCGCTGCGTCCCGATGTGCTGGTCAAGGGCGCAGATTACACCGTTGCCACCGTGGTCGGCGCCGAACAGGTACTGGGCTGGGGCGGCAAGGTGGTGCTGGCCGATCTGATCGAGGGCCAGAGCACGACCAACACCATTCGCCGCATGAACGGAGCCTCCCCCGGATGAGCCTGACCCAACTCGGCCATGCCACCCCGCTGCCGTCCGATCCCGAGACGGCGGTGTTGGAAATTGTCCCCAATCCGCATCCCGGCAGCCTGTATCTGGTCCGCTTCACCGCGCCGGAATTCACCTCGCTCTGCCCGATCACCGGCCAGCCCGATTTTGCCCATCTGGTGATCGATTACGCCCCGGATGCGGCCCTGGTCGAAAGCAAATCGCTGAAATTGTTCCTCGGCAGCTACCGCAATCACGGCGCGTTCCACGAGGATTGCACCCTGGCGATTGGCAAACGCTTTGTCGCCGCCTGTGCCCCCACCTGGCTGCGGATTGCCGGCTATTGGTATCCGCGCGGCGGGATTCCGATTGATGTGTTCTGGCAGACCGGCCCGGTTCCGGCCGGTCTGTGGGTACCCGATCCCGGTGTTCCGTCCTATCGTGGACGGGGGTAATCAGAGATAATCGGCCCCGGCGGGAGCAATCCGCCGGGGCCGTCGCCTTTTCCAGGCTTAAGCCGGTTGCAGTTCCCAGGCCTGGTAATTGTCCAGGCTGGTCTGATCATCCCATTGGATGATGACTTTGTTTTCACTGGTCGAACGTCCATGCGGACCAATGAACTTCCCAGAAGAGACATTCTGGATCAGCCATGTCTGGTTCGATCTCTGGATCAGATTCCATAATTGGAAGTCCAGGCCCTGGGTATGATACTGAATGGCGACCCCATCATTACTCGTGCTTCGCCGGGAAATGCAGGCAACCAGCATGCTATATTGATTCATTAGCAGCCATTGATTGGTGCGGTACATGATAAAAGTCCAGACCTGGGAATTCTCCAAGGTCGGGCGGTAGAGGTCGGGATCCCGAATCGCAAGGCAAACATCATCATTTTTCCAATGTGATGAATCTCCCTCCAGGCCAAGGTAATAACCGCTTTTCTGATTGAGAATCCGGAACCGTTTTCCAGAATCAGTGGGCTCCAATCCCATGGCTCTTCTCCATTGTGAAGAATGAGAAATAAAATCTTTTACGAAAGTTTATTATATTATAATGCCACTTTTTGATGTAATAGTCAATCAATAATTAATTTTATATATTTTTTAATCTAAAAGTTGAAGAAATGACCCTTCCTCCCGAAGTGCCGATGCAACCGAAAAAACTTGAGCTTGATCTCAAAGCGGAGATCCGCGCCGAGGCTGAACGGTTGGGATTTTGTGATGTCGGCTTTGCCCCGGCCGGCGGTTTGCCGCGCTGGGGCGAAAATCTGACCGCTTTTCTCGCCGAGGGACGGCATGGGGCGATGGATTGGCTCGCCGATACGGCCGATCGCCGGGCCCGTCCGACCGAAGTCTGGCCGGAGGCGCGCAGCGTGATTGTGCTGGCAACCCGCCATGCCGCTCCCGGCCCGTTGCCGCCGCCCGAGCGAGGGGCCATCTCGGCTTATGCCCAGGGACGCGATTATCACGATGTGATCAAGAAGCGCCTGAAGGCCCTGGGGCGCTGGCTGGTGACTCGGGCCGGCGGCTCGGTGCGGCCTTATTGCGATACCGCCCCGGTGATGGAAAAGCCACTGGCTGAACAGGCCGGGCTCGGCTGGCAGGGGCGGCATACCCTACTGGTCTCGCCCCGGGCCGGGGGATGGCTGCTGCTCGGCGCCTTGATGAGTGATCTTGCTCTGCCGCCCGATCCGCCCGAGCGGAATCGTTGCGGATCCTGTCGCGCCTGCGTTGCCGCCTGCCCAACCGGAGCGCTGGAGGAGACCGGACGGATCGATCCGCGCCGTTGCCTGTCTTATTATACCATTGAGGGGCCGGATCTGTTGCCCGAGGCGCTGCGGCCGGCGTTGGGCAACCGGATTTATGGCTGTGACGCCTGTCAGGCGGCCTGCCCCTGGACCCAGCGGCGGGCGTACAGTCCCGATCCGGCTCTGGCCCCCCGCCCGGACAGCCTCGCCCCGGCTCTGGCCGAACTGGCGATGCTGGACGAGGCCGGGTTCCGCGCCCGCTTTGCCGGGACTCCGGTCAAACGGGTCGGACGCGACCGTTTTGTCGCCACCGTCCTGATCGCGATTGCCAACAGCGGCCGCCGCGAGCTGCATCCTTTGGCGGAGCAGCTGCGCGACGACCCGGCGGAGCCGGTCCGGACGATGGCGGCTTGGGCTTGCTTAATTCTCGGTCGCGAGGGCGCGGGCGAGTTGGGATAAGGCTTCCTGGTGGCGCTCGTTGGAAATAACCGCGAAATTACGGGCCAGTTCCAGACACATCCGCTGACGGGTGTTCAAGTCGCTGCCACGCTGGGACTCGATGCCATCAAAAAAATAATTGACCGGAACCGACAGGGCCTGTCCGATCTCATAGAGACGTCCTGCCGAGATCCGGTTGATGCCGCGCTCATATTTGTGAGCCTGCTGGTACGTCACCCCGATCAGATCGGCCATCTGCTGCTGCGACAAGCCAAGCATGATGCGACGTTCGCGAATTCTCGCTCCCACATGACGATCGATATCATTGGCACGGTTCATAGTTTGATTAGGCCTCATCCTTACCTCATACCGATTATTTCTTTAGAAATATTCGGTCTGGGGTGCTGTGGTTTTGAGGGTTTTTTCCCTGGGGGAAATCACCTACCCGGGCTTGGAATAGGCTGAATCCCTGAGTCCGGCAACCCGAAACTATCCTAACTGTGGAAATCCGTAATACCCTGGGGTGTACGGTACGCGACAATATGAGCCGATTTTAATATATTGCGCTGCAATATCAGCGGGCGGTTTCAATCCAACCGCCGCCGAGCATCCGGTCTCCGTCGTAAATTGCACAGGCCTGACCGGGGGCGACTCCGTATTCCGGGGCGTTCAGATAGACTTCAGCCTGATCGCCGTCCTGGCGGATCAGTCGAGCCGGGGCAGGCGGACGGGTTGAGCGAACTTTGACTTGAACATCCTGGTCCCGCTGCGGGCCGCCCAGCCAGTTAACACCGGAGAGAAAGACCCGTTGGCGCGCCAGGGCCGCTTTTGGTCCGGCGATCACCCGGTTGGTGGCGGCCTCAACCGCCAGGACATAAAGCGGCGGCCCCCCCCCGAGGCCGAGGCCGCGCCGCTGGCCGACGGTAAAGTGGATGATCCCGGGATGTTCGCCGAGGATTCGCCCGTCCGGATCGACGATTTCCCCGGTTTGGGCGGTGGCCGGGTAGAGAGCGCTGACCAGGGCGGTATGATTGCCGTCGGGGATGAAGCAGATGTCCTGACTGTCGGGCTTGCTGGCGACGGGCAGGCCGTGGCGGGCGGCGATGGCCCGGGTTTCGGTTTTATCCTGCATGTCTCCGAGCGGGAAGCGCAGGAAATCGAGCTGGTCGCGGGTGGTGGCGAACAGGAAATAGCTCTGGTCGCGGCCAGGATCGCGTCCGCGCCACAATTCGGCGCCATCCGGGCCGAGGCGGCGGCGGACGTAATGCCCGGTCGCCAGGGCATCGGCGCCGAGATCGCGGGCGAGGTCGATCAGATCGCGGAATTTGACGGTGCGGTTGCAGTCGATGCAGGGAACCGGGGTCCGGCCGGCGGCGTAAGCGGCGGCGAAGGGCTCGATCACGTCGCGGCGGAATTCGGTTTCGAGATCATGGACATAATGGGGGATGCCGAGATGGTCGGCTACCGCCCGGGCGTCGCGCAGGTCGCGCCCGCCGCAACAGCCGATCGCGGTTTCGCCCGGATCATGCAGGCGGAGGGTTACGCCGGCCACCCGATAGCCCTGTTCCAGCAACAGGGCGGCGGTTGCCGAGGAATCCACCCCGCCCGACATCGCCACCACCACCAGAGTCTCGCTTGGGGGTCGGTTCGTGTTGACCATGGTTATTCCTGTGGTTGTTCGCGGGGCTGCCGCCCCGACCCCGCTTGGGGGCGCGCCCCCAAACCCCCCTTGAAATCAAAGGGGGTCCGGGGCATCGCCCCGGCCGGGTTCGGGCGGGAGCCCGAAAAGGGTCACAGTTTCAGACGGGCGGCGATCTGATCGTAGGATTCAACCTGGGCCAACGGACCAATCGCCGCCACCGTCGGAGTGGTGGCGAACAGACGGCGGGCGACCCGGGCACAATCTTCGGGAGTCACCGCTTCGATACTGGCGACCACTTCGGCCACGCTGATCGGACGCCGGTAAATCGCCATCTGCCGGGCAAGTTGCTCGCAGCGCGACGAGGTGCTTTCCAGGCTCATCAAAATCGAGGCCTTGAGCTGGGCGCGGGCGCGCAGAACCTCAATCTCCCGGACGCCGCCGCCCACCTTGACGATCTCATCGCACATCACCGGGATCAACTCCGCCACCTCATCCTCGCCGGTGCCGGCATAAATCCCGAACAGCCCGCCATCGTCATAGGAGGAGGCAAAGGAATAGATCGAATAGACCAGACCGCGCTTTTCCCGCACTTCCTGGAACAGACGGCTCGACATCCCGCCGCC
>Ga0209373_10001181_pt1 | contig 32756 bp, 38 predicted proteins | sample Higcelweek5metaG_FD_187173 | JGI IMG/M metagenome (GOLD analysis project Ga0209373, IMG submission 187173) | Freshwater pond sediment microbial communities from the University of Edinburgh, under environmental carbon perturbations - High... | ecosystem: Environmental > Aquatic > Freshwater >... | reverse complement strand
GTGGAGCATATACTCCGCCGGAACATGAATCGCCTCGTCGCCCGGCATGTAGTGAACATCGCCCGGATGGTATTTCAGCACCCGGTAATCAACGGGATTCCCCCAGTGATCGAACGAGATGCCGTCCACGCTGGTATCCTCCTCCAGCCAACGGAGATCGCCGGAGATCCGGTCTGCCTCAATCAGCAGAAGATCCAGCTTGACCGGATTCCGGACTTTCGGGTTCGTCGTCAGTACCGCGAACGCCTCGCCGTCTTGACAGCGGCTCATCCGCATGGTGCGGAGTTTTGCAGCCAGTTTCGTTGCGTCCGCCCACTTCATGAAGGCGGTTTCGACCTCGTCGTTGAACGCCTCGTCCCCGGAAAGCATCTGCAATCGCGGCCCGGTTCCGATGGTGTCGTTCGCCAGCATCTGCACTAGACCCTTCGCGTAACTGTTGTTGGCAACCTCATACCGGGAACGCATCCGGAGCGTCCGGCGCACTTCCGGCGCGGCTTCCATGTCGGCGGAAAGGTGATCGGCCGCCGCCCAATGCTTCCCGTTGTCTTTCGTCGTCTGCGCCGCGTCATACCGCGCCCGAACCACCGGGAGTACCGTCTTCGGAGGCGTTCTGCTCCGAAATATTGATTTCAGTGGATTGAACATAAAAACCTCACGCCCCTGAATGGCACAGTTTGGTAATCTTCAGGCCGCTCGCGCGAGATTTCATCGCCTTTTTCGACGCGAGGTACTCATCCGCCGCAATCATATCCGGCAGGGAATGCTGTTCAACCTTCTGCCCGTCGACTTCGGCGGACCTCGGCCCGGCGGCGTTCTCCCGGATGTTCTCTTCCAGGTTCTTCTCTTCCATCACAATCCTTCCGTTCAGCGAGAAACCGTGTTCCTTCCCCGGTACATCTCACATTCTCCAACGATCATCTCGAAATGGCGCCTCGGGCGAAACAAGAGCGCGCCCTCAATCCGGGCGAAGGCCCGGCGCATCTTCCGAACCTTTCGCCGGAGCCGCAGATACGCAACCAGAAGTTCCTCGTACTGCCGACGGCATTCATCGCATTCGAAATTGGGTTCGATCATCGCGCCCTCCCTGTTGACGGTTGAAGATTGAAACTCGATTCGGTCTACCTCCTAAATACGAGAAGCCCCCCGATTCCGTCTCATCTGAGGAGGGATTCGAGGGGCTGAATGGGTCAAAACCTTCACTTTTAATTTCATGAAAGCGGTTGTTTTGACCGGATTTATTACAATAAAAGAAAGTTGTGTTTTTTATTGAAGAAAGGGCTTGCATTCGTCAGACCGGCGTGATACCTTTTTGATGGTTCAACAAAGATCGGAACGGGGTATGAGGCGAAAAAAACCGGGATTGACGAATCGGCAGAGTGTGGTGTTCGACGAATTCTGCCGGTTCAACCGCGAACACGGTCGGGTTCCCATGCAGGCGGAACTGGCCGAAAAGCTCTCGCTCTCGCTTTCGACCGTCCACAATGCGATCCAGGCGCTGGCCGAACAGAAGTATCTCAAGCGCTACGCCGCGCCGCGCCGCTATGAAGTCGCGCGCGAGCTCGACGATTCGTTACGCGTGGAAATCCCCATCCTTGGATTGCTCAAGCAAGACCGGGTGGCCCTTTTCGACCCGCCTGCGCTTGGCGGCGTCTCCATCGTCATGCCTTCGCCGGAAGAAGCCGCCAATGCCGGGGAATACTATGCGCTTCGCGTGGTCCAGGGCGGAACACTGACTTTCAGCAGCTGCAGCGAGGGCGGAGTCGTGGTTCTGCGGCGGCGCGCGGTTCCCGGCACCGGAAACACAGTGATCGCTTCGATCAACGGGATCAAGCGCTTGTGCAAGCTCAAGCTGTCGAACGATTTCATTGCCGTCGTCTCCGAGGGCGGCGCGACAACACGGTTACGACCATCGGATCAATTGACCGTCGATGGAGTTATGATGTTGTCGTTCAGCCCGTTGGAGGCTCACATGGTCTAGCCTTGTGCGCCTCCTTTACCCCGGAGGAGAGCACAATGCAGGAAACCGTTCCGACGCCGCCAAGTTTGTCATTTCAAACCGACAACGATCTGCTTCCGCTATACCCGCCCGATCCGGATCTGCCGGAAACGCTGGCCGAAGCGCTCCGCGTCCGGTTGACGCCGTTTCGTCCGGCGCTCGCACTTACGCTCGACCTGCGAGAGTGCGAAAAAGTCCAGACCTTTACCGTCCGGTTCGGCAGGGACGCCGGAATGCGCTCCTCTACAATCGTTTTCGACATCCTCGCCCGGTATATCGCGTTCCCCGCCGATGATCCGTTGTTCGCGCTGGCCGCGATGGAGGCGTTCGGCGAGCAGCTCTTCCGGCGTCCGTTTTCGTCGGACCGGATTTATCGCCTTGACCGGATGTCGTCGTGGTGTCTCGAACCGGCGCACCGGATAGCCTCGATGACCCGGATCGCGCTTTGCGGCTTCCGGGCAAGTCTGCCGCATCCGGCCCGCTCCGTTTCCGTCCTGGAAACCGACGCCGCCGCGGAACGTTACCGTCGGCTTGCGGAGGATTATCCGGGAGTGACGGCGACCATGCTCGAATTCGAGGTTCGCTTCGAGGATTGCGCCGTTCGTCACTATCGGGCCGAAGAACACGAACTTCGCGCTTTCCGCCACGATGCGAGAATATGCGAATTCGAACGTTTCCTTGCCGCCAGAAACTGTGTGGAGTTTCCCGATGCGAATTCTCGAACCGACGGATAACTTCTGGGACGAACTCGGCAACCTCTCCGGCGAACCGGAGACGGAATACCATCTGGCCGGGTGGCGGGAGCAATTCTGCCATCTGGCCGATCTCCAGGCTCTGGAAGAGCTGCTTCTTCCGGTCGAGAGCGAGACGGTCCGCCACATTCCGTGCCCGTTTCGGAACGGGTGCGGCGAATGCCTTCACCTCAGTGTGGAGAAGGAAGACGAAACGCCCCGCTTCTTCGGCATCTGTCAGGAGAAACGGATCCCTCCGGTCGAACTCGACGCCGCCGGACTGAGGGCGATGCGGTTCGACTACCGGCTCTTCCACGAGCGGGTGGCCAGAGCGCTGCCGATTCTGCCCGACGTGAGGCCGGCGAACGCGCCGCAAACCTGGCTGCTCGGGAATCTGCACTTCGGCACCGGAAAACGCCGCCGGATCTACCTCTCCTACCGGATGCCGGGGCAGATGATCGAATGCTGCAGTTTCCTGATGGCGGTGGAAAACGGCCCCTGCATCGTGCTTTCGCCGCATTACCGGCGAATTCCCGACCGGATCAAGCTCGTGCTGAACGCCCTCCCGGTCATCTTCCTCCCGGTTCAAGAGGCGGTTGGAATCGATTTTCACTGCCGCCCGTATCCGATCGAACCGCTGCATCCGGCGCTGGCGGAATACTCCGACGCGGAGACCGCCGACAGCATCGGGGCGCGGGACTTCCCCGTCCCCACCGGAATCGGGTGGGAAGACATTCATCTGCACTTTCTCGACATGCACACGCTCACCTGCCGTGTCGGAACTTCGCAGGCCACGTTCAGCTACGCCGACTGGGGCATGAAACACGCCAGAACCGGAAGGCCGGACCACAGCTGGCTGCTGTTGGCGTTGCTCGCCGAATCCGGCGGCTGCTTCTATCCGAGATGGGAGGGTTCGCAGGTCGCCGCCGGCGACCGGCAGAAGAAAAGCCGTCTCTCCACTGCTCTCCGGAGAATTTTCCGGCTGGAATCTGACCCGTTTACCTTCGATGCGGACCGGAAAGCCTATCTTGCCCGCTTTCGGATCTCACCGGAAACCCGATCCTCGCAGTATCACCGTCGTCTGCGCGGCTGATTGCCGTTTTTATACCATCGCGTGTGACTGGCGTGACTGGATAAACGGATTTTGCGGGATGCGCGAAAAAAAGCGGAAAAATTTTCGGCCATCGCAACTTTCGTGAATTAAACGAGTTGCGCAATCATCCACGGGCGTCCAGCCCATCTTTATCTCCATTTCGTGTGACGAGTCACCATTAAGAGGCGACGTCGGTTCACCAAAATGAGAACAGAATGAATCGCCCCGGGAAACTCCCGAAACCGCCGTCGTCCGGGCGGTTGAAAGGAGACTTTGCGATGAATCCGAAACGCTACCGCAAACGCAATCTGTCGGAGGCCGATCTGAAGATCATTCACAATCTGGTGTCCCGCAAAGCCGGAATGAATGGCATCATTCCCGAAAACGAAGCCGAGGACGTCGAACACGACATCATCCACCGACTGGTGGCACAGATTCCCAAATTCGACCCTGGCATCAACAGCTGGAAGGCATTTCGTGCGGTCGTCGTCTACCATGCGCTGACCGACGTCATCCGGAAGTTCAGCGGACCGGACTTCCATCGCAACCGGGACATCGGATTCTCCATCGACGACCCGGTTTCCGAAAGCAACGCCCGGACGCCGCTCGTCTACCGCGACCTGATCAATTCCGATGGCATCATCGCCGACGGGACCGAGCGCGGGGAATCGGAGCGCTGGGCGAGGATTATCGACGTCAGACTCGTCGTCGCCGGTCTGTCCGAGGAACTGCGCTTGTCGTGCCGAACCATCATGGAGTTCAACTGCCGGACGCCGCTACAGCTGGCCGCCGTCCTTCGCATCTCCCGCGCCACCGCCTACCGCCGGTTCACCGAAATCCGAAGGGTGCTCGTCTCCCACGGAATCACCGGCTGACCAGAATCAACGCAACGATCGGAGAATCATCATGAAAACTATCGACTTTATCACCGACGAACCCGCGGAAGAATACCACGCCCAAAGCAAAAGCGGCGAATGGATGTCCAGCCACCTGCTGGCCGATTTCCGGGAAAGCCCCGCCCTCTATCGAAAGAAAACCGCCGGAGAATTTGCGGAGCCGGAATCCCCGGCATTCGCCGTCGGCCGGGCGGCGCACTGCCTTGTCCTCGAAGGCGGGCGGGCGTTCGACCGGAGATACACCGTCACCAACGGACCGGTCAATCCGAAAACCGGCGAACCGTTCGGCAGACAGAGCCGTGTCTACTGCGACTGGGCCGCAAAGCAGGAGCGCGAAATCATATCCGGTCGGGAATTCGAGTTCATCCGGAAGCTCGAAGCCGCCGTCAGGCTTCATCCGCTCGCCGACGAACTTCTGACCGATGGCGTTGCCGAGGGAGTGGTTCGGGCGGAATACCGTTCCGTCCCCTGCCAGATCCGCATGGACTGGTTTTCTCCGCATAACGGCATCGTGGACCTCAAGACCTGCGACTCCCTCGGCCGGTTTGAGTTCGACGTCCGCCGCTACGGATACCTTTTTCAGCTCGCGTTCTACCGCGCCATTTTGCGGGAGGCGGCGGGAGACACCGTTCCGGTTCATATCGTCGCGGTCGAAAAGAACGAGCCGTTTTCGGCGGGCGTCTGGAAACTGACCGCCGACGCGCTGGACCGGGCGGAGACAATCAACGCCGCCGCCCTCAACCGGTTCCGTCTCTGCCGGAAGAGCGATGTGTGGCCGACCGGATACGAAGATCTCCGGCTCATCGACGAGTTGTGAAGGAGTCCGTTATGAAGACATGCACCTTTCCCCCGATGGTTCTGCTGGCGAAGAGGGCAGCGTTTCCGCTCGAATTCCCGGAGCCCGGCGGCGACTCCGGCCACGCGGAGATTCCGGAATACCGGATCTTCGAGCACCTCCACGGACTCCCGGTAGCAAAGCGGCGCGGACGTCCGGCAAAAAAGCCGGTCGCGGCCGACGGCATTCCGGGGCTCGCCGCCAAACTCCGGATTCCGGAACACATCCTTCACAAGGCGAATGTGATTCTCGAATACGGAAACTGCGAGATGCTCGAAGCGATTCTGGCGGAAGAGCTGACCATCGAAGCGGCGTACCGCGAAGTGTCGATCCAATTCCGGATCGCGGAGGAATCGAAAACGACCAAACGAGGAGACCGGTTTCGGCGAGAATGACATTCCATTCAGTATCTGACCAAAAACGAAGACGTCCGCATTATCGATACCCTCTGATCCAACCCGACACAAACCCAACAAACAAGGAATGCCATCATGAAACTAAAAAAATTCTCGGAGGTGAAGTGATGGAGGAGCGCATTTCCATGATGGCGACGCTGGAGCTGCGGACGGCGGCTCCGTTCAACCGTCTCTTCCCGATCAAGGACACCGTTCTCGACCAAATCGCCGCCGACATGAAGGCGAACGGCTACGACTACGGCCACCCGATCATCGTGTGGGCGGGGCACAAAGTGATGGTGGTGGACGGACACACCCGGCTCAAAGCGGCGCTGAAGACCGGACTCTCGAAGGTTCCGATCACGCTGAAAGAATTCGCCAGCGAGGACGAGGCTCTTCAGTATGCCATCCGAGCCCAGAGCAACCGGAGGAATCTGACCGATGCCGAACTGATGAATTGCCTCGCCGAACTGGACAAACGCAAACCAGAGGGACGGCCCCCAAAAACTCCGCCATCTGGCGGAGTTTCCGGAATATCCGCGGCGACGACTGCGAATGTTCTCGGAATTTCTCAGCGCAAGGTGGAACGGATTCGGACCGTTCAGGACCATGCCTTGCCGGAAATCAAAAAGGCCGTTGCGTCCGGAGCGATGTCAGTTAACCGCGCTTACAATGAAACAATGCGCCGCCGTCGTGAGGATGAAGTCAAGGCGACGGAACCACCGACAGGGGAGGCGTTGCAAAAAATGAAAAACGCCCGTCTCGAAGCAATTCGGATCAGCATGGTCAAAATGACCGCGGCACGGTTCGAACGGGAAATTCAGGAATATCCGGAAATCGGTTATTCTCCGAATGAAAAGGAACGAATCAAACAGGAAATAATCATGGCAGTGGAGAAATATATCGATTCATTGCCGAACCAGGAGGAGAATTAATCTATGGGAATGCTTGACAACATTCAATCCGGCAAGGAAAACAATCCGCCCCGCATCATGATTTACGGCAGCGAAGGCGTGGGGAAGAGCAGTTGGTCCGCGTCCGCGCCCAACGCGATCTTCGTCCAGACGGAAGACGGGCTCGGCGAAATCAACTGCCGGAAGTTTCCGCTGGCGCACAACCTCTCGGAAGTGCTGGCCGAACTTACCGCGCTTCGGGACGAGCCGCACGAGTTTCAGACGGTAGTCGTGGATTCCGCCGACTGGCTGGAGCGCCTGATTTTCGACGAGGTCTGCCGGGAATTCGGCGTCCGGAACGTGGAGAAGGCGGACGGCGGCTACGGACGCGGATACACCCACGCCCTTACGCACTGGCGCAAGGTCATTGCGCTTCTGCAGGAGCTTCGGGACAAGCGCGGCATGATGGTGATTCTGGTTGCCCACGCCAAGGTCGAACGGTTCGAGGACCCGGAAAACGCCGCCTACGACCGCTACACGCCCCGACTTCACAAACACGCCGCGTCGCTGATCGCGGAATGGGTGGACGCGGTGCTCTTTGCGAACAAGAAGTTCCGCGTCCAGAAGGAGAACGCCGGATTCTCCGGCGAACGCGCCATCGCCGCTCCGGTCGGCGCGGATGGCGGCGAACGCATCATCCGCACGGTCGGCGGTCCGGCGTGCATCGCAAAAAACCGGTACGGGCTTCCGGCGGAAATTCCGCTGTCATGGCAGGCGTTTATCGACGCCTACAGCAAAATCGAGGAGGAAAATCATGTCTAAATGTGGCGCCATCTGCGAGATTTACAGTCGTTGCTGCGGGTATTTCCGTCCTCTGGCAAACTGGAATCTTGGCAAAAAATCCGAGTTTCGTGATCGGAAGGTGTTCCGCATCTTCGGAAGTGACAAAAACGAGGTGAAAAAAAATGCACGAAAGAATCCTGACGGCGTATCGTCCGATGGCGTGTGATCTCTGCGGGCAGATGATCCGTCCCGGCGAACGCTACCGCGCCGTTCGGGATGAGTATTCGCCCGTCGAATATCGTGAGCACATTCAATGTCCCGGCGCTCCGGCGGTCGCAATCGCCGATCCGCGCCCAAGGCCGCCGAAAATCAGAACCGCTTTCAACCACGCCCTCTGCATGGCGTAAAAAACAAGGAACAACAGTATGTCCACACTCAATTTCAATGCGAACGAAGTGGAACCCTCGACCGGATTCGACCCCATCCCGGCGGGAAAATACCAGGCGGTCATCACGGACTCCGAAATGAAGCCGACCAAGTCCGGCAACGGACAGTATCTTCAGCTTGAATTCGAAGTCATCGAAGGCGAATACAAGAACCGCAAACTCTGGGCTCGTCTGAATCTGGAAAACGCGAATCCGGACGCAGTCCGCATCGCCCGCGCCGACCTCTCGGCAATCTGCCGCTCGGTCAACGTGCCGGAACCCCGCGACTCCGTCGAACTCCACAATCTGCCGCTCACCATCACCGTCCGCTGCAAGAAGAATCAGGATGACGAAATGACGAACGAAATCAAAGGCTACGCCCCCCGTGCGTCGCTTTCCGGCGCGGTGGCTGCAAAACCGGCGGCTCCGGCTCCGCAGGCACAGAACGCACAGCCGCCCTGGGCGAGGAAGTGACGCAGGAGTTTGAACTCCCGTGGCCTCCGAGCGTGAATCATTATTACCGGCACGTCGGCCCGCGCGTCCTGATCAGCCGCGACGGGCGGCGATACCGGGAGCTGGTCACCGGACTGGTCCGGCGGAAAAACATCCGCCCGTTCGAGGGAAGGATTTCGCTTCATGCGGAATTCTATCCCCCGGACAGGCGGCGGCGGGATTTGGACAATGTCGGCGGAAAGGTTCTGCTTGACACTCTGCAGGCGGCGGGCATTTACCGTGACGACTGCCAAATCAAAAGAATTCTGCTCGAGATGCATGAGCCGATGGAAGGCGGCATGTGTTTCGTGAAACTGGAAGACATGGAAGGGATAGAATGGAACGAAGACAAAACAACGGGCGCAGATACCAAATCGTCCGGGAATTCTTGCTGACAATCACCGATGAGACAACACGGCTGACCTGCTTTCTGTATATGCGCGGATTTCAGGACAGCGAGATCCTCCGGGCGCTCCGCATCGGCAAGCCGCGCCTCAAACAGATCAAAGACCAGCTGGCGTTCGATCTGCTAAAAGCGGGAATACGGATCAAAGTTCCTCGAGCAATTGAGCAAGAAAGTTTTCCGGAGAAAGCACGGGAATCACATTCTGCGGAAAATCCCGGACATTGCGCGTGACAATGAAATCGGCATTGGATTTCAGCGCGGAAAAGAACTGAATGGAATCTTCAAAATCAGTTCGTTTCGCTTCGATGGATTTTCCCATGACTGCTTGATCCAGCGGAACCATTGTGAAAACGGCATTCATGATCTCGACGGCTCGTTGAGCCGCAGCCCGCCCGGAATGTTTTTGGAGCAGGTAATGAATGTTGTTGAAACTGATGGCCGAGATATAGCCGTCGGCCCTTCCGGATTCGGCAAGCGCCCACACCTGCGACGAGAATTCGTAATGAGGAGCGCGTTGCTCAAGCACATCCAACAGGACGTTGGTATCAATGAAGATTTTCACGGACGGTCTCCGTATTTTTCTTCAAGGATATCCCCCATTTCCTTTTTGTAGTCCCAATCCGCGGGCATTTTCAGGATACCTGAAATTTCGCGGGTAAGCGGACCGAGCGGAATCTTTTTGCCGGATTTTCTCGCTCTGCGTCTGGCAAGAACGAAAGAGGAAAACAGCTGGGTAATGCTGGTTTTTTCTTCTTTGGCCATTTGCCGGGCGAGTTCGATCACATCCCTTGATGGGCGAAGAGTCAATTTTGCCGTTTCCATAATCGCGCCTCCATGACGTATCATTCTGTAAATAATATACGTCACAACGTCTAAAAAGTCAAATGATAAATCGGAAAAAATGGAATTACGAAACTACCAGAAAGCCGCCGTAGAAGCGGTTTACGAACATTTGCGCACAAAGGACACGAATCCGTGCGTGGTGATCCCGGCAGGCGGCGGGAAGAGTTTGTGCTTGGCGCAGATTGCAAAAGACACGGTTGAAAAGTGGACGGGGCGCGTTCTCGTTCTCGCTCACGTCAAGGAATTATTGGAACAGAATGCCGACAAAATCCGCAAACTGTGCCCTGAATTGAAAATCGGGATCTATTCCGCCGGGCTGAAATCCCGCGACACTGCTGAACAGGTGATTGTCGCCGGAATCCAGTCGGTCTACAACAAGGCGTGTGAACTCGGAAAATTTGATGCCATAATTTGCGATGAGGCCCATTGCATTGCGCCGGACGGCGAAGGCATGTACCGCTCGTTCATGAAAGATATGCAGGTCATCAACCCTCGCGTTCGATTGATTGGCTTCACCGCGACGCCTTTCAGATTGAAAGGCGGCCTGATCTGCAAGCCGGAAAACCTGCTCAATGAAGTGTGTTACGAAGTCGGGCTGAAAGAGATGATCCAACAAGGCTATCTTTCGCCGTTGATTTCCAAATCCGGGCGTGTGGAAGCAAAGCTGGATGACCTTCACATTCGCGGAGGGGAATTCGTCAACGATGAGATCGCCGAGGCGATGGATAAGGAAGACATCGTTTCGGCGGCATGCCGAGAGATTGTGGAATTAACCCAGGAGCGGAAGTCTGTTTTAATTTTTGGTTCCAGCATTGCACACTGTGAGCATATCGCGGAAAAGATCACGGCTTTTTCCGGGAAAGAATGTGCTGTCGTTACCGGGGACACTCCTTCCGGCGAGCGGGCGGAAATTATCGCGCGTTTTCGTGGAGAACTGGTAAAAGAAGATTTCTTTTCCCATAAGCCGTCGTTGAAATACGTCGTGAACATGAACGTATTATCAGTTGGATTTGATGCTCCAAACGTGGACTGCGTGGTATTGTTGCGTCCCACAAATTCGCCGGGACTCCTCGTTCAGCAAGTTGGGCGGGGAACCCGACTCTGCGAGGGGAAGCGGAATTGTCTTGTGCTTGACTATTCGGGCAACATCCTCCGGCACGGCCCGGTGGACATGATCAATGTCAAAGAACCCGGTGCGGGCAAAGGCGGCGACGCTCCGGCGAAGACGTGTCCGCAGTGTCTCGCGCTGATCCATGCGGCGTATCAGAAATGTCCCGAATGCGGATTTGAATTTCCACCGCCCGAGACGAGCAATCTTTCGCAAACGGCATCGACGGTCGGCGTGATCTCCGGACAGGTCGATTACACCGATTACGATGTTCAGGACGTGTTTTACTGCGTTCATGAAAAACGTTATGCCGATCCCGATACGCCAAAGACCATGCGCGTCGATTATCAGGTCGGATTCAACGAATTCAAATCGGAATGGGTCTGCCCGGAACACTCCGGATACGCCAGAGGGAAATTCGAAAAGTGGTGGCGGGAACGCGCGGCACTGGGATGCCCGATCCCGAATTCGGCGCACGAGGCCGTTGCGCTGGCAAACAAAGGACTGCTTGCCGCCTCCGAATCCATCACGGTCAAGACCGTCGCCGGGGAGACGTTCGAGCGTATCACCGGCTGGCGCTTGAAGGAGCGTCCGGTCATGCGCGAATCCGGCGACGATTCCGCCGAAGCCGACGACTGGCATTCCAACAGCCCGGAAGACATCGGATTCAAAACCGAACCGTTCGACGAGGACTCAATTCCTTTTTGATCGGTTTAACAAACCAGCAGGAGTCGAAAAAATATGGAAGAAGAAAATAACGCAATCGAATTTGAGGTCACAGTTGATCCCGAATTTGAAAAACTGATTCCGGCATTGCGGACGGAAGAATTGACCGCATTGGAGGAAAGTGTCCTACGTGATGGATGCACCGCCCCGTTGATCATCTGGAAAGAGCATGGTATTCTGCTGGATGGTCACAATCGCAAGATAATTTGCGACAAGTACAACGTGCCGTACAAAACCAGCGAATTGCCGTTCGATTCACGGGAAAACGTGAAACGCTGGATCATAGAGCGGCAATTCGGACGACGCAATCTGATGTCGTTCCAGAGAGCTGAACTTGCATTGTTGTTGAAGCCCATGCTGGCGGAGGACGCCAAGAAACGGATGCTTGCGGGGAAAGCAAACCCTGTGGACTCCGAGTCCACAGGGTATCAAGAGCAAAGGACAAGAGATTCTCTCGCCAAAAAGATGCGCGTCTCTCCGCATTACGACTTGTTTCTGGCGCCGTACGGAACCGGCGCAAATTATCGCGAATGTTTCGAAACGTTCATCGCCGATTGCGACGCCTTCATCGAAAAGGCTGGGAAGATCCGGGATGAGGCGTGGGAACATTTGAACGCGTTGCTGGAAGCGGAAAAGGAGCTTTCCCATGAAATTTGAAACCGTCATCGGCCTTGTCATGGCCGAAATCGAACGCGCCGAAAAACTTCACCCCGTTTGGCCGAGAGACCTTGTCAAGGCTTCGGCGCTGATAGCGGAAGAGGCCGGAGAGGAAATCCGGGCGGCAAACGATTATGCCGAGAAACGTGGTTCAAAGCGGCAGATTGTCATCGAAGCTGTCCACACGGCGGCGACAGCGCTCCGTTTCCTGAAAAACATTGAGGATCCCGCGGATAATGAGTAATTCGACGCAATATGCCGATCGGCAAATGATCGCCGATGGGCTCCGGCTCTGGTTTCAGCCCGGCGACGTATTCGAAATCCGGGTGCTGAATGCGATGACGGCGGGATACATGTCGCCACATACGGAGTCCGGGTATTTCGATTACGACCACATTCCCGAGGCGGCGGAGGCTATCGGAAAAATCCGTTGTTTCACCGGAGCTTATGCTACCGTCAATCCGGTCAATCCCGATCTGTTGGCCCGCGCCTGCAACCGCATCCGGGCGGTCAAGAACGATCCGACCACGAGCGACGCGGACATTCTTTCCCGCCGCTGGCTCCTGATCGACTGCGATCCGGACCGGGTTTCCGGCGTCTCCAGTTCGGACGCCGAACACGAGGCCGCCCTGGCCAAAGCCCGTACGCTTCGCGACGACCTGGCGTCCATCGGCTGGCCGGAGCCGGTCATGCTCGATTCCGGCAACGGCGCGCAGATGATGTATCGCGTCGATCTTCCCGCCGCCGATGGCGGCCTCGTTCAGAATTGTATCAGCGGAATTTCCTCCGCCAGCGACGATCAGGTGAAGGTCGATACCACGGTTTACAATCCGGCGCGCATCTGGCGCATTCCCGGCACAATGAACCGCAAGGGCGATGACATTCCGTCTCGGCCGCACCGCATGGCTCGCATCCTCTCCGTCCCGGAGAAAATCGAGGCCGCGACCGCCGAACTGCTGGAGACGGCGGCAACGTGGAGGATCGACGAACCGCATGTCGAAAATCCGGTAGAACACAACCAGCCATTCGACCTCGACGGCTGGATCGCGAAATACTGCCTGGAACTCGGCGCGCCCCGCGAATGGAAAGACGGGCGCAAGTGGGTGTTTCCCGTCTGCCCGTTCAACGACGCGCACCGGAATCATTCCGCCGTGCTGATTCAACAGGCCAACGGAGCGATTTCGTTCAAGTGCCACCACAACGGCTGCGCAGGGAATGACTGGAAGAAGTTCCGCGAACTCAAAGAGCCGGGATGTTACGATGCGACGCCGCCGGATCTGAGCATCGATCTTTCCGGCATCCTCAAGCAGAAGCTGAGGGAAGCGGATTCCTGCAGCAAGTCGGATAAGGCAAACGAATCTGCGAAGAAGGAAAACGCGGATTTCAAATCGCTAGGTGAAATCCCTGCAAAAATGCTTCATATCCCTGGCTTTGTCGAGGAATATGTGGATTTTATCATGACATCCGCGCCCTATCCCAACAGGTCAATTGCGTTCTGCGGTGCGCTTGCTTTCCTTGCCTTTCTCGCCGGACGAACGGTAAAGGATGAGCGGAACAATAGGACGAATATCTATCTTGTGGTGTTGGCGCAGCCCGGTTCCGGAAAGGATCATCCGCGACAGGTAAATACTGCTGTTGCAATGAAATGCGGCCTCGGCGCATCCGTTGCCGATTCGTTTGGCTCCGGGCAAGGATTGGAGGACGCGATGTTCGCACACCCGTCAATGCTTTTTCAAGTTGATGAGTTCGATACTGTTTTCAACGCTCTGAAAAACGACAAAGACGGAAAAGGCGAACCGGTCATGGAAAAACTTCTTCGTTTTTATGGTGCATCAAGAGGTATTTTCAAAATGAGAAAACTGGCTGTCAAACGACAGGACGGCGGAAAACTCCAGTCCGGCGACGATGACCTGAAAATCATCAACCCAAATCTGTCTATCCTTGGAACAGCGATCCCGAAATTCTTTTATGAATCGCTTGGCCTTCGCGTTCTGCTGAACGGACTGTCCGCACGATGCATGATTCTTGATGCAGGCAAACGCGGTCGCGGCAACGCGCATATGGAGGATATCGAAAACATTCCGCCGAACATTGCTTCTGCGATTGACGTTATCAAGAAATACGGGACGGAGAAAAATCTCCATGGCGAATTTCCAAGCCCAATGCTTATTCGAGCCATGCCGGATGCCGCCGCATTGCTTCGGGAGCTGAATGACAAGTACGATGATAAGTACGATTATTTTGAAGCGTGCAACGAAGCCATTCCGATGGCGTTCTGGGGACGCGCCTTTGAGAAAATCTGCAAATTATCAATGCTGTATGCCATCAGCGAGAATGTGAAAAATCCATTCATCTCTATTACCGGTATCCGCTGGGCCGCGTCATTCGTCGATTTTCTCACCGCGCAGATGCTTTACATGGTCGACGCGTATTCGTTTGAAAATCCGTTCGACGAAAAAAGCCGAAAGGTTCTCCGGTATATTGTTGAAGCAGAAAAACCCATAGCCCATGCCGTCCTGCTGAAGAAGTCGCACGAATCGGCGGAGACGCTCAAGCAAGTTATTGAAACACTTATTGAGAATGGTTCAATCACGCTGAGCATTGCTGGCGAGGGTGCGAAAGCTACCCGTTTTTACGCACTGAAATGATTCCGTGGACAGTTCCCAAATGCCGGATCACTTCCCATGGGAATCGTCAAAAGGCGGATGGGAAGTATGGGAACTGAGGGGAAGTGATTGGGAAGTGAAGAAAACAGGTTAAATAACTAATAATAATATATCTATATATATTACTTCTCTTTACTTCCCCACTTCCCAATGCATCTGGCACTCTCTCTTTTTTCCCTGTTTTTCACCTATTTCCCGTATTGGATGGGAAGTGGGGAAGTGAACAAAATCAACCCAACGAAAGGATCATTATTATGAACGCTGAAACAAACACGCCCCGATGTCGCAACTGCCAATATTCAGCGAAGTATGCTCCGGTCGGTTTTAATGCAAAGGCAACACTCCGTTGCGTTCGCTATGCTCCTCGCCCCGAGATAATCAATACCGGCTCTATGGGCACAATGGAACACTATTTCCCCAATTACCCGGTCGTATTCGAGGACATGTTCTGCGGTGAATTTGAAGCGAAATGACCTGCCGCGCCATTTCGGCCTGCCTCTCTGCGAGACCTCCGACTCTCATATCGCACCCTCGGCAGGAACGCACGGAAAGCCCTTGCTGACGCGCGAGGACGCTGACGCGGTCGTTGTTTCTTCGAGAAGTGACGGCTTTCCCCGTCACTTCCCTCAAGCGACGGACGCGTTTGGGGCCGTCCAGCGCGCCCGCAGACGCGGAACGACCCTCGGACAATCCCGGACCCGTCCGCCTCGCCGGGAGGGGTGCTATGGGCCTGGAAAATGGCACGGGTCCTCCCGTAAGTCCTTGATGCTGAGGGCGGCGGAAGGAGTCGGGTTATTAAGCACACTTGCTTGCGGGTGATAAAAAAATTCTATTCTCTGCGCCGCAAGGACTTACGGAACGCATTTTTCGCGCCAACTTTTTTGCGGACGGCTGGATTTTGCGGTCTTTTTCGACCGCGAGGGAGCCGGTTGAACGCCCAAAAGCGCCCCCTGGTGTCGCAAAGTACCGGCCGGAGTGAAGCCCACAGTGCGCAACGCCTCCACGCCCGCCACCACGTTCCGACGCGCCGCCACCGCGCTGCGGAACATGCGTCAACACGTATCGCTTTGGCGCAAAACGTGGTGGCGGAGCTTTGCGGAGCGTCTGCGGGTGCGGTTTATCTCCATCCCAGCGCGGCCAGCCATTTTGCCGGGGCTTTGGCTGGCGGGAAAAAAACGGGAACAAGGAACAGTGCAATCCGAGCGGTAACAACGGCAAAATCCGCAGGCGCGGTTACCGTTTTGTTCTTGCGAAGGAAAGCTGTCCATTGCGTTGTTTTTAACGGATTTCCGGCGAATTCAGAAGTCCATGCCTCCGGCATTTCGGTGGGCATGGGAACCTTCCGGCGCTCGAACGTATTGCTGACCGCCTGGCGCAATGTGGCATAATCGTGATCGAACAACTCTGAAAGAAGCCATAGATCGTAAAAATCCTTCAAGCGGCTGTTGAGGATTCCACGAGTAATCATCACCTCGGATTTTTCCGCAATGGTGGTTGCCATCGGATAGGCTTTTAGGCGGGGAACCGGGCCGTCCAGCAGAACAGGAAAGTCCGTCAATTCCGGCGGCGGCGTGATTGCGTCGCCGACGCCGATGTCAAATTGCAGACGGATTCTCGCATTGCCAAGATAACCGGTTAGAATTATTCGGGTTCCGCCGTATTCGGTTTCCTCCCGGATGGAGCTGACCTCTATGGATGTCTCATCATAACGCATTCCATCGCTGGAACTTGTACTGGATTGCGCGGCATCGGTAAAGATTGTTCGCAGATGTTCCGGATCGGCATTGCCAAAACAAATCATATCGGAATCAATGGTCGGTCTGGAATTGTTGCCTTTTTGCCAAATGACGAAAAGATTGCCGCCCTTCAAAACAAATTGGTGAGCGGCACGGGAGACGCTCAAACGGTAAAGAAAACGTTCTGTCCCATAACGGATCAGAAGATGCATGAAGTTCCATTTCTTTTCATCGGCTATGTTTTTCAATTTCGCATAGGCGGACGCGGCAAAATTGGTCGGATTCGAATTGCTCATTGCAAAAGACCTTCCATGTAAGGCGACATGATTTTGATTACTCGGCAAACTTTTGCGGCGGCAATCAGTTCAGGCATGGTAAAGCGTTTCAGTCGATATCCTTCCCGAAGAGCTTCCAGTGCGACATCAAGTCCGATTTTGTTTCGAAATTTAAAACAGTCCGCAACCGTTTTTGCCGCCGAATAGACTTTGACTTTCATTCCGTAAAGTTCGTGTTCTTCAATTCCGGCATGATATGGTTGTTCGGTCAGGCGAATACAGGTAAGCGGCCATGCATCCAGTTTCGGAAGACGCGCACCTTGTGGAATGGCTATCCAAAGTGAAGTTGGCAGTTGCGTAGTGAACTCGTGGATTTGCAGCGCCGACAGAAGGCAGACAACAAATTCGGAATTCTTTTTCAGCAGTTGCTCCATATCCGGATACGGATTGCTCTCCGTTTCCGGTGGAGAATAGACTCCTTGGCACAGACGCTGAATCTTTCCGATCTTGCAATAATATGCAAGGGCTGAAGCGGGAACTCCCAGCTCCTTCGCATCGGCAACGGAAAACGGTTGCTTGCGTCGGACCAGATTTTTCATTTGCTCGCCATAGGAACGCATAAAAGATTCTCCGTTCTAATTTTTGTCACTAAATATAATCCGTTAATGACGCTTTTTCAAATCGAGAACCTCCAGAAAGGACAGAAAAATGCAATCCATGGACATCCGCCCGGGTTTCGACCTGAACGGACTCGGCGCTCGAATTCTTCACGCCTTGTGGTTCAGCTCGAATTTGCCTCGCACGGCGCTCTTGACGATTCGGGGATGCTCCTTCGTGGCGATCTCGCGAAAAATGCTGCCGTACAAGGTCTGTTCGGGCGTTTTCGCTCCTGATGGCGCCGTCATCGCTTGTCGATGCGGAAACATGCGTCAACGCGCAAAACGCGGTGGCGGAGCTTTGCGGAGCGTTTGCGGGCGTGACATCAATCCCGGTCGAGAAGGAACTTCCATGCGGGAATCACTTTGATTCCGCCGTCCAGCTCCCGTTCCTCATCCCAAGTCACAATGTAACGTTCCTTAATTCCGAGGGAATCTCCCACTTCCCGGATAACGGAAACTTCGCGTTCAAATGTTTCAGGTCGCGACATGTCGTAGCATACTTGATACAGCCGATAATCCAACTGGGTTTGATGGAAAGCGAGAAAATCCACTTCCGAACCGTCGGCCGCTTGCACGTATTCAAGTTTATAACCCTTGCGTCGTAACTGGAGGAACACAAGATTTTCAAGAAGCGGTCCGGCATCAATGGCATGCTTGAGCCGCATCGCACGAATGATCCCGATGTCGTTCAAATAATATTTGTCCGGATTGGCACGGCGTTTGCCTGCCGATTCCGCATGGAGGCTGACTCGGTGAAGAAGATACGATTCGGTCAGGAAATCGAGATAGTCGGCGACATATTCACGGCTTGTGTTCAACTGCTGATTTTGCAAGTATCCTGAAATCTTGTGAATACTCAGTGGTCTTGCCGGATTATTGAAAATCATCTGCATGATGAATTTCAATGTCTGCGTATTGGGAATTTTATGCCGCTCCGCCACGTCCGCATAAATCACGGTGTTGACATAGCCCTGAAGCATGGTCACTCGCAGTTGGTCGGAAACCTCTTGTACATCCGGCATGCCGCCGATGATGAAATATTTGTCCAAGCCGTTTTGAATTTTACTGCGTGACGCTGCGCTGATGTTGCGAGGTATCGTATCAAAATATTTGTGACGAATCAAAAACTCTTCAAAAGAGAGCGGGAAGTTTTCAATCTCGATAGAACGCCCACGCATTGCCGTGGCAATTTCCGTTGTCAGCATTTTTGCAGAGGAGCCGGACAGATAAATCTGCACATGAGGCGTATCCACCATACGACGTGCAAAGGATTCCCAGTGTTCAACGTTCTGGATCTCATCGAAGAAGAAGTAACATGTCTTGTCCCGGTTGTCCGGATACATCTGGTAATACACATCTGAGACATAGCGGAAATCTTCTACGGAGAATCCCAGCAGACGGTCATCCTCCAAATTCAGATAAAGCATTCGATCAAGCGGAACTCCGTTGGACAAAAGTTCCTTCATTCGCTGGTAGAGCAGGAAGGTCTTTCCAGTTCGTCGCATTCCCGTGACGACGCTGGCATTTCTGGGAAGTTCCGGAATTGTTACGAGGCGCGGCGTAAGTTCCGGCAATGGCTCCTCATAGAAGTCGGTGAACAGTTCCCTGAGTACTGATTTCAGTTGTGTGTTTTCCATGGCTATATCTCCTTTGAATATCAATATAGCATGCAGTCACATCCAGTTCAAATTAACTCTGGCAGTAAAAGACGACCAATTGCAAGAAGTAATGGTCGAATATTTCTGCCTTAATGACAAGAAAGGCATTCTATGCAATTCACAAGCATCCACCCTGGCGAACGCAACTCTGGCTTTGACTTGGGCGGACTCGGCGTTCGAGTTCTTCACGCCTCGCGGTTCACGTTTCGTTTAAGTCCCTCCCGTGCTTGATTGACAGGACTCAACATAACACCGGAATTGCAAAACCAAGCGACTATAAGCAGGTTCGTGGTCTTCTTTCTAACGACTATCATCAATTTTCATCTCAAAAAACTAACGACTTTCGACAGGTGCAATTGCGAAATTCAAACGACTTTTTCGTTTTCGCACCCATAACACCAATCTTTGACTTTTTTCAAGTTCATCTTTGAATTAGTCAAAGCTTTCAAAAAAGGCAACCAAATGAACTATGGAAGCGTATGCAGCGGCGTCGAAGCCGCCACGTTGGCATGGGAACCGTTGGGCTGGAAGCCCCGATTCTTCGCCGAAGTGGAGCCGTTCCCATCCGCCGTACTGTGTCACCGCTTCGGAGCGACGCGGCCGTTCAGACCGCTTGATCCGTCCGAAGCGGAAACCGAAAAAGACCGCAAGCTCCGCGAGGGCTGGCAGAAGCAGATCGCTGGTCTGCCGTCTTGCGGGGCAATCCCGAATCTCGGCGATTTCACCAAAATAAGGAACAATGATTACGATGGAACAATTGACCTTCTTGTGGGAGGCACCCCCTGTCAAGACCTGTCTTGCGCAGGAAAGAGACTTGGATTTGAAGGCGAGCGAAGCGTCCTCGCCCTCGATTTTGTCAAGCTGGCTTACCGGGCAAATGCCCGGTGGGTCGTCTGGGAAAACGTGCCCGGAGCTTTATCGAGCAACGGGGGAAAAGATTTTGCCGGATTCCTATCGCTGTTGTGCGGATGGGAGGTTCCCGTTCCCGCCAAGGGATGGCGAAAAGCCGGAATCGTCACTCCCGCGCCCGGGTGTTTCGGATTGGCATGGAGAATACTTGACGCTCAATATACCCGAACACCCAAGTATCCGAGGGCTGTGCCTCAACGACGACGGCGTATCTTCGTTATCGGATATTTTGGTTGTTGGGAATATCCCGCACAAGTATTACTTGACGGAGAAGTGCGCTCTGGGGATTCTCCGCCGCGCCGAACGAAGAGGACGGGAATTGCCCGCGCCCTTACAGCGAGCGTTGGAGGAGTTAGTGGAAAGGAGCAGCAGTCCACCTTCATCGGGAGCGTTGGCGAACCTCTGAACGCTCTCTGCATGGCGCATGGCCAGGCCAACGCCGAGATTGGAGAAGAAAACGCGCCAACCCTGAATTGTAACCATGAAGCTCCGCTCGTTTGCACCAAGCGGCGGGAAGTGTATTGCTGCGATGCCCGCGGCAATAGCGACGGTGAAACCGCCAACACCATCACTGGAGATCACGCCGGACACTCCAATGATTATATGCCGGTTGTCGCTTTTACGACCAACGATAATGGGCGCGACTGTATGGACGAATGTAGCCCGACGTTACGGAAAGGCGGCGAGACACCGGCAGACGGCGGTGCGATTGTTCCGGCCGTTGTGGAGACCGAGCCGCTCGCTTTCATCAAAAACGATGCTGGCGGCGATCAGGACGGTTATTGGCGCGGGGTGTTTCCGACACTCCGCATGGAAATCACCCCGGCCATCGCCTATGACACCATTCAGCTTGACCCGTTGGAAACTCCGGTCGCTCTCGACGGGGACAAAATGGCGAAGGAGGAACGAAAAGGCGGCTCCGGACTCGGCGTCAGTCAGGACGGCGTGATGTACACACAGACAGTCAAAGATGTGCACGCGGTCGCCTACAGTGCTACTGTGCGGCGCTTGCTCCCCATCGAATGCGACTCATGGCATTTCCAGACAACCACACCCTCATTCCCTGGAAGGGCAAGCCGGAGTCCGAGTGTCCCGATTCCGCCCGCTATAAAGCCTGCGGGAATTCAATGGCCGTGAATGAGATGCAATGGCTTGGTTATCGCATCCAAGCGGTGGAAAATACAATCAAAAAGGAACTCTTATGTCTGAGCACGAAATGAAAATCGAACTCATGGACCCGAACGAATTGCACCCCTACGCCAAGAATCCGCGCATCAACGATGGCGCGGTGGACGCGGTGGCGGCAAGCATTAAAGAATTCGGATTCCGGCAACCGATTGTCGTCGATGCCGATATGATCATCATCTGTGGTCACACGCGATGGAAAAGTGCGCTGAAACTCGGCCTCGCCAAAGTCCCGGTTCATATCGCACGCGACCTGACTGCGGATCAGATCAAGGCGTACCGCATTGCCGACAACAAGACCGGCGAGCTCGCGGAATGGAATTACGATCTGCTTCCGCTGGAACTTGTCGATCTGCAAGAGGCGGATTTCGACCTTTCGCTGCTGGGCTTCGACGAATCCGAACTGGACAAGCTCCTGAACGGTGATATGGAAGATGTGCTTATGGAGGGCGAAACCGAACCCGATGCGGTGCAGGAAGTCCCGGAAACCGCCGATTCGCGCCGCAGCCAAGTCTACCGTCTGGGCGACCATCTTCTGATGTGCGGCGATGCAACCGATGCCGCTGACGTGGCAAAACTGATGGGGGAAACCGAGGCTGACCTCTGGCTCACCGATCCGCCGTACAACGTCAACTACGAGGGCGGCTCCGGGCTGACGATCCAGAATGACAACATGAGCGACGCCAAGTTCCGCGAATTCCTCCGTTCGGCATTCGACAACGCCAAAGAACACATGAAACCGGGCGCGGGTTTCTATATTTTCCACGCCGACTCGGAGGGCTACAACTTCCGTGGGGCTTGTCATGACATCGGCCTCATGGTGCGCCAATGCCTGATTTGGAAGAAGAATGCGCTGGTGCTCGGTCGGCAGGACTTCCAGTGGATTCATGAACCGATTCTGTATGGCTGGAAGGATGGCGCGGCCCACCGCTGGTACAACGACCGGGCACAGACCACCGTCATCGAATACAACAAGCCGAAACAGAACGATGTGCATCCTTGTCTTGCTCCCGATACGTTTGTTATGACAATCCGGGGATATGTCCCCATCGGCGAGATTCGGAAAGGCGACCTGGTTCTGTCACATGATGGGCGATTCCATGTGGTAATGTTCGTTTCCCGGCACCCCTATAAGGAAAAGATCGTTCGCCTTGGAGTCACCGGAACGAATTTCGAGGACAACGCAACTCACAATCATCCGTATTTGACGGCGAAGCGGAATGATGAGGGAGATTTGGATATCGCTTGGCGCGATGCTGAATGTCTCCGGCGAAATGATTTCATCCTTACGCCGCAACTCCAGCATGGCTCCCGTAACGATATTCAAAAGCTGGATGCATGGTGTTATGGACTTTGGCTGGCACAGGGGAGTTTACAAAACGCCGGTCACGGGACAAATCGCTATCCGGCATTCGCCTTGGACGGAGCAAAGCCGCAGCTCCGGGAAAAACTGGAAGCCTGGGGCGGCAAGGCCAACGTAAAGACTTATCGTCGAAAATCGCAGCGCGGAATTACGGTTATGGTGTTTGATCCGGCCAAAGGCGAGCGCTGCTTTGAGTTGTGCGGGAAATATGCCGATAAAAAGGTCATTGCTCCCGAAGTTTTCCAATGGAGCAGAGAACTGCGCCAGGCATTCTTCGAAGGTTATATGGCCGGTGATGGCTGCCTGATTTCAACTCGCGGCCACAGGCATTCGAAAAGCGTTTCATTGGCCTTGGCTTCGCAGATGAAATTCATCGCCGAATCCCTGGGATACAGGACTTCGCTATATAAACGAAAGTCTCCCAAGGATGCCGGTATCGGTGAACGCAAATTCAAAAAAACGCTTCCGTTCTATGCGTCCAATTATCATGACCGAGGCCGCAGCTTTGAACAGCGGGAAGTTGAATTTGAGGGACAGAAATACTGGCTCCGGCGAATCAAAAAGGTCGACGCCAAACCGTATAACGGAGATGTGGTAAATCTTAATATCGAAGGAAGCCATACGTTCCAAACGGCGGCGGGGATGAGCCATAACACCATGAAGCCCGTCGAAATGCTCGTCTATCTGATCAAAAACTCCAGCCAACGCGGAGAAATCGTTCTCGACACTTTCGGCGGCTCAGGAAGCACGCTGATCGCCTGCGAGCAGACCGGACGCAAGTGCCGGATGATGGAGTTGGACGAAAAATACTGCGACGTGATCCGCCGCCGTTGGGCCGAGTTTGTCTACGCCGAAGGGTGCGACTGGATCGAAAAAACGCCGTTGGCCGAAGTGAAGGAACTCGCAATCGAATGAATCTCTATCCTTCCTGTCCGAATGGAGACGGGAAGGAGGAGGTAATTCCGGACAACACTCAGTCGGCCGTCACGTTTTTCTTTGCGGCCGCTCTGGATTTGCGCAAAAGGTATTTGGCGGAAACAACTTTAGGATTGCCGTTTTTATCCCCAATGACAACTTTATAACCCAATTTTGCTTTTCGCTCCAGTTCTTCATTGACGGCGGCTTGCATAACAGCAACCACCTGTTTCATTTCATTACTCATAATTCCGAACTCCCTGCTGTTTGGTAAAAAGGATATTGTCGGGAATCTCGACAGGTGCTCCAAATCGATTTGATCTTGCTTCCGGTAATATACCGTTACGATGACTTTTTTCAAACCTGTCTGTCACAATCATATTCGAACGCGCCCTTTCTGGCGGCGCTCTTCCGGAAGCGCGGAGAGTCCTTGCCGTTGATCTCGCGGAAAATGCCGCCGTACAAGGTCTGCTCCGGAGTCTTGCATGCGGTCGGAATCCAGAGTCCCGATTCGGTCGCGGCCTTGACCAGCTCGCGGGTGTTCATCGGCTTGCCGTCGGCCTTGAGGACTTCGACGGCGGCGTCTAACAGGGAGAGCTTCTTCTCCCGTTTCCCCGGCGTCGCGGATTCGGAGGCCAGGTTGGGCCTATCTTCCGTATCGGAAATTACCGACTCTTTGACCGACCGTTCCGATTCGTCCGGCTTGCGGTTGAGGCAGCCCGGCGGCGGGGTGATGACCCGCTCGATTTTGCGGACGTTGAACTCCTTGTTGGTGGCGGTGCTTTTTACGCGGTATCCGTCACCGAGAATTTCGACCACCACCACGGGGATTTCGTTTCGTCCGATTTTGACCGCCGCGATGCATCCGGCCTTGACCTCATTCGTTGCGTTGCTCATTTCCGGGTTCCTTCTGGTTGTTGATTTTGAGCGTATTCCGTTGCGCCGGTCATATAAAAGCGCGACCTCTTCATCATAGCAAATCTCATTCCGAAGAAAGGCGAAGAAATATGGATAATTCCCTGAAAATCACCGCGTTGCCGCCTGAAACGCTGGTGCGGCTGCTGAAACAGGCGGGAAGCCGGACAGTTTCGGTGGAATCGCTGGCGGAAGACATTGCCGCCGGGGCTCCGAAGAATCCGGATGGCATGATCAACCTGATCGAATACGGCGCATGGCTGGCAAAAGAAAATGGAGGTTCCGATGGCACTCAATCCGAGTAGTATGCGCGTTGTCGACGTTGCTCGTTTGCTCAATTCCACAACACAGGGTTTTGTGCTGGCCCAGGCTCGAATCTATCGAGACTTCAATCGCGTCGGATTCCGCATCGCCGCCACTGACAACTCGCGCAACATCAATTTGCTCAAATACATCGCCTGGATGTGCGATGAAGCGCACAGTCCACATGAGCAAACGGCGAGAACATATGACGAGCGGCGCGACGCCGAACGCAACCGTCAGGCGGAGCAGTCCGTTATCGGACGCGACATCGGGGATCTCCCGGCTGTCGCAAATCCGGAACGGAAAAAGTCGTGCGAACGGGACTTCCGGCTGTTCTGCGAAAACTACTTCCCGGAAACTTTCAGGCTCGCCTGGTCGCCGGACCATTTGCGCGTGATTGGAAAGATCGAAGCGGCGGTACTATCCGGCGGACTGTTTGCGCTGGCGCTTCCGCGCGGTTCCGGAAAGACATCAATATGTGAAGCCGCATGCATCTGGGCGATGCTTTACGGGCATCGGGAATTTGTGATGTTGATCGGAGCGACCGAAACCGCTGCGCTCGAATTATTGGATTCGCTGAAAACGGAACTGGAAGTCAACGAGCGGTTGGTGGAAGATTTTCCCGAGGTTATTTTCCCGATTCAACAGTTGGAAGGCATTGCCAACCGCTGCGCCGGGCAGCTTTACAAGGGAGAGCGTACCCGCATTACATGGACGAGCAATGAAATCGTGCTGCCGACCATCGTGGAAAGCAAAGCGTCCGGCATCATCGTCCGTGTCGCCGGGATTACCGGGCGTATTCGTGGCATGAAATACAAACGGAGCGACGGACGAAGCGTACGCCCCTCGCTGGTCATCATTGACGATCCACAGACTTCGGAATCGGCCGGGAGCCTCGAGCAGACACGGAAGCGCGTCCGGGTACTGGCCGGGGACATCCTGGGACTGGCGGGACCGAGCGAGAAGATTTCGGGCATTATGCCTTGCACGATTATCCGGCCCGGCGACATGGCCGACATCATCCTGAATCGTCAGACCCATCCGGACTGGAACGGCGAGAAGACAAAGATGGTCTACAAGTTCCCGACAAACATGAAACTCTGGGAACAGTATGCAGAAATTCGCGCTGAGTCGCTTCGAACGGACGGCAATTTTCAAAGGGCCACCGACTTCTATTTGGCGAACCGCGGGGCGATGGATGCCGGAGCCGAGGTCAGCTGGGAGGCGCGGTTCAACCCGGACGAAGTATCGGCGCTTCAACATGCGATGGATCTCAAGTTTCAGGATGAGGCCGCATTTCAAAGTGAATACCAAAACGACCCGCTCCCGGAAGATACGGACGGCGAAGCGATGCTTTCCATTGACGCGATTTGCGGCAAGGTAAACGGACTGGGCAAGGGGCGTATCCCGCTCGCATGCGACCGGATGGCCATGTTCATCGATGTACAAAAGGCGTTGCTCTTCTATGTGGTGATTGCGTGGGCGGAGGATTTTACCGGCGCAGTGGTGGATTACGGAACGTATCCCGACCAGCATCGCCAGGAGTTTGCCCTCGCCGATGCGAATCCGACTATCCAGAGCATTTATCCCAACGCCGGACTGGAGGGCGGGCTTTACGCCGCCATGAATGTGCTGACGGAGGATTGCCTCTCCCGGGAATGGGAGCGCGAGGATGGTGCCATGTTGAAGATCGAGCGGGCGATGATCGATGCAAACTGGGGGCAGTCCACCGATGTCGTTTACCAGTTCTGCCGCCAGTCGATGTATTCCGGCATAATTCTGCCGTCGCATGGGCGGTACGTCGGCGCGTCGTCGAAACCGATGACCGAATATCGCAAACAGCCGGGCGACCGTCTCGGCTTCAACTGGATGATGCCGAGCGTTGCCGGGAAACGGGCCATTCGACACGTGATCTACGACACAAACTACTGGAAGTCGTTCGTTCACGCCCGCCTGGCCGTCCCGCTTGGCGACAAGGGCAGTCTTTCGCTTTACGGACGCATTCCCGGCGTTCACCAACTTCTGGCCGAGCATCTGACCGCCGAGTACCGCGTGAAAACGCAGGGGCGCGGAAGGACGGTCGATGAATGGAAATTGAAGCCGGAACGGAACGACAACCACTGGCTGGACTGCTGCGCCGGGTGCGCCGTCTGCGGCTCCATGCTGGGCGCGACGCTTCCGGAGGTTTTGCCCGTCCGTACGGCGGCAAGACCGAGAATCAAGCTCTCCGAGCGACGCGATGGCGGCAGTCCGGCGATGCCGATGTCTTCGGTTCGCGCCGGAGGCAAACTCAAACTTTCAGAACTTCGCAAACAACGGTTATAAGGAACATCATGCGCAAACCCATTTCGACGGAAAATCCCACATTGAAAGACCTGGCTTCGCTGCTCGCCGGAGTCATTGTCCGAATCCATTCCGCCAACCTGAAAAATAGCCGAAGAAAAGCTCGGCTTACCGGTTCTCGACTTGCTATTGACGCAATCCCGGCACAATATAAGCACAGTCCACACGGAGTAGAGGAAAGCTATGAAACAAAAAGAGAGACAAGAAAAACGCCGGGCATTCGGATGGCACGCTCTTGAACATTTATTGGAGGCTTCCGGCTCTCCATGCCAGGAGATGCCGGAAATCAAAGCCGCACGAGGCGAGAAACTGTGGCATCAACTGCATCCGGAACAAAGCGACATCCCACAATATGACGGCTTCGAACAGGGAACCGTATTGAGGAAGCGGTGGCGCGGTCAATGGTATCAATTGACTGTGACTCCGGATGGTTTTCAGCATGAAGGGCAAGTGTTCAAAACCCTGAGCGGCGCGGCCAATCATATCACCGGAGGCCAAAGAAACGGAAAGGAGTTTTTCGGAGTTAATCATGGAAACTAAACGATGCGCAATCTATACCAGAAAGAGTTGCGAGGATGGGTTGGAACTCGCCTACAACAGCCTCGACGCCCAGCGGGACGCCGGAGAAAATTACATCGCCAGCCAGAAGGCCAACGGCTGGATTTGCCTGCCGGAACATTATGATGATGGCGGGTTTTCCGGCGGAGACACCCATCGTCCGGCATTGGCCAAACTCCTGGACGACATCAAAGAAGGAAAAATAGACATCATTCTGGTCTATAAAATCGACCGCCTGTCGCGCTCCATCAACGATTTTACAAAGTTGCTTCAAGTCTTTGACGATTACAACGTCAGTTTCGTTTCGGTTACACAGGAAATCAACACATCGACCAGCTCCGGACGGATGATGCTGAATGTGCTGATCAGCTTTGCCCAGTACGAACGGGAGATTATCGGGGAACGCATCCGCGACAAGGTGGCCGGCACCCGGAGACGTGGAATACTTACCGGTGGCATGCCTCATCTCGGGTATGACCTGATGGATAAAAAGATGGTCATCAATCCCGCGGAAGCCAAAACCGTACAACTGATCTTTCGGCTCTACTGTCAATACCGTTCGGCCCGACTGGTCTGCATCGAGTTGAACAAACGCGGGCTGACCACCAAATGCTGGATTGCGAAAAACGGCAACCAGCGGGGCGGAAAAAGGTGGGATATGGAGTCCCTCTACCGGATTCTGAAATCCCCGGTGTACATCGGCAAAGTGCCATGGCATGATCAGTTGTTCGACGGGATCCATCAGCCGATTATTGCAGAGGAGATATTCAACGAAACCCAACAAATTCTGCGCAAGCAGACCGCCGAACGCAAAGATTACGAACCATATTCCATCGACACTTATCCGCTGGCCGGGCTGATTTACTGTGGCTACTGCCACGATCTGATGCTGCCGACTTATTCTGACAAGCCAAATCAGCGCTACCATTACTATTATTGCAAAAAGAAGAAACGAATCCCCGGCCATGACTGTCCGTTGCGAATGTTCCCCGCCGGAGATCTGGAGGAAATTCTTCTGACTCAGCTCGGCAGGGTGTTCCGTACGCCAAGCGTCACCAACGAAGTCATCCGGCAGTTACGAGGAAGTCATCCGGATATCAAGCAACAGGAGATTCTCGATACTCTCAGCAATATCAACGCCTTGTGGAATGCCTTGTCACCACTGGAAAAACGCGGCATTCTGCGGCTGTTGATCCGCAAAATCGAGGTATTCACCGACTACATGAGATTCTTCCTCAATCCGCTCGACTTGCGGCAGATGGTCGTTGAAATCGCCCAGCAGCGCACATTCAAGCGGCGTGTCGGCAACGAACCGGAACCTGAATTCGATTCGGAACCGATTGTGCCGGAGTTCCAACCGGACGGAAGCATTCTCGTCTCGGTGCCGATTATCGTCAGACACAAACCGCTGCGCACGATTATCGTACCGGAGGAGGACCGAGCCTTGCTGCCATTGCAAATCCCCGTGGTCAGAGCCATTGCCCAAGGGCGTGTCTGGGCGCAAGCAATGCGGGAGGGTTCCATCCGGGACGTCACCGCCATCATGGAAATGACCGGGTGGGATCGTTGCCGGGTAATCCGCGTTCTCGGACTGAGTACGCTTTCAACGGAGCTGGTCGTCGCGTACTGTACCGGCGTCGAACCGGACGGCCTCGGCCTTGGCAAACTTTCCCAGCAGATCCCGACATCATGGACCAAGCAGCATGAAAAATTCTACAGAACTCCGGAAATCGTCAACGACGCCGTTGAACGCGAACTGGCATCTCTAGCCTTGGCCTTCCGCCCGGAATTGGCGGCGCGCTGGCAATATCTGTTCACGCGCAATCCGCCGGATGAACTGCATGTCTCCTTTATGCGGCGTCAGATTGCTCACCGGCTACAGGAAAATGTCTTCGGACAGGTCCCCCAGCACATAGAGGATTTGTTGTGGAAAGCCTACACGCAAGGCATGAAGAAAGCGGACCGGCACGGTCTGTACATCGGGTCACAACTGATTCGGGAATGGAAACGGGAAAAGTTCGTCGTGACCGTCCGACCGGAAGGCTATGAAGTGCGTGGCCGGATATTCAAGAGCCTGAGCGGGGCCGCCAAATTCATCACCGGAACCAATTGGAACGGCGCGGATTTCTTTGGGATTCCTCCCCGGCAAGCCGCTCTTGCCTGAACTATTTCCCAATCATATGAAGGTTCATGATGATCTATTTTGACTTTTCATGGTTTATGTGGTAATGTAACAGATGACACCGAACAAGACCGCAAAACACCCGGAGGAAGTGGGTATGCAGCATCCGTCGGCGTATTGTGAGAGAAGCTGAATTTTATGCAAAAGAAGAATTGGGCATTTCGAATCAAGAAAATAATTTCACGGCTGTTTTTGACCTTGACAGCTATTTGGCTGATTTTGTTCTCGGCGCTTCTGTTTCCGTCCTGTGCCACGTGGCTGTTGATCTGCGTGTTGTTGTTGCTTGCATTCGGCGGCCTGATTGGCCAAGCGATCTTGAGCCACCTGAGCCGTACGTATCCGCAACTCACGGCAAATGACCTATCTGCACCATGCTACCTGGTCGCTGTCGCCGGAAGCGGATTCCAGAGGCATTCCCACAGGGTGCCAGAAAGCTGGTTCGATGACAAATTCATCATCCGCCTCACCGAAGCAGGGCGGGTTGCCGAGATGCTGCAAAACGCGGGAACCGATTTTCGGCTCTGTATCTCCATGCCGGAACATCCTGAATTGCATGGAGAAAAGCTACTGGGGCTTCGGACATTTTTCGCCCGGTTCGGGATTCCTCCGGACCATATCCACATCGTCGATACCGAATTGGATTCCGCAGATGAAGTGGACGCATTCAGTCGATATGGCTTGCCGGTCATCATCGTGTCCAACAGCTGGCATGTCCCGCGCCTGATGCTACTGGCCCGTTTTCAGCACCGCCATGCGATTGCGGCTCCGGCCGGGCAACTCTTCGCCATGCCCCGCATGCACGGTTTTTCCGGCCTGCCGCCGACCGCAGAAAACCTTCAATTATTGGAATGCGGTCTCCACGAACTGGCGGGAATGTTTTGGGTTTTCTGGAAATACCGCGGCGTACGGGCAGCTCATTTTTCGAGCAATCATGATCAAGGAACATAACTAAGTATTTATATGTTTATTACAAGAAGCTGATTGACTTTTGATGTTCGTCCGTTATATTTATTATCGTGTTGTTTTAGGGAACTGATTTGGGAAACAGGGAATCTATGGGTGTAGATCTTTCTTCAGCAACAACGGTGTTGTTACCGACGTTTGCCGGACAACGTGCGGCATTGTCTGATGACAGCAGCCGTCAGGCTGAATTTTCGAATACGCAGGGTTCTCTCCAATCGGTCATTTTCCTGCTGAAAATGCAATGGGGGTTATTTTCCTGTTTTTCCGCATGGATGGCATGGCTTTGCCTTGCCGTGACGTTAGATCCGGCTTTTCGTCGACAAAGGTATTGTTTCCGCTGTCGGCGTTTTGCTTTTACAGGTTAATGCAATCGCGAATTCCGGCTTGACTGTCGAATCCAGATTGTTTTTATGATGCGACGGCTTGGAAAAAGGCTGTCGCATCAAGGTGCCGTCACATGGTCGAAATGATCACGTGATGGTGCCACTGCATGGAAAGATTCTGTGTTTCAGCATGAATAAGATCAATATCGAGAAGAAAAACGATTGTTATTGGGGATATGCCTATCTGCGGCCCCAGACAGAAAAAAAGGTGGCGGAGAAGCTCGAAAATGCCGGAATTCTCTGTTATCTGCCGGTAATTCCACGCGCGCGGATGATGCATTACACCAAAGTGGTTACCGAAATCCCGATGTTCAGGAGCTACATTTTTCTATGCCTGGGACGATATGAAGCGGCGGATTTAAAAATCAGGGAAAAGCAGATCGTCAAAATTGATTTACAGTTCGAAGAAGCCCGGGAACATACATTAATTTACGAACTTCGGGCCTTGCAGCAATGCGAAGAGCTGGCAAAGACTTCCCCGGTTTTGATCAATCCCGGAATCCGCAAAGGGGACAAGGTCCGGATTACCTATGGTCCGTTGAAAGACCTGGTTACAGACGTGATACGACGCGAGGATGAATGCGATGCGATCATCGTAAATGTTTCGATTTTGGGGCAACACATCGAATATCCCGTCTCAGCCGGGGAATTGAGGAAAATCACCCAGTAGAAATACCATGGGATTCAATGACAGGAACAATTCTGAGGGTTTGCCAAACGATTTGCGCGGCACCGGAGCAAGATTTTACGAGATTCCCAGCTACAGCGACGATCGCGGAACCATTGCGATTCTCGAATGGGAAAAACTGCTGCCGTTCCCGATCCGCCGGATGTTCTACACCTATCTGGTGCCGACGGCGGAGATCCGCGGGGAGCACGCGCACAAGCATTGCGAACAGTTCCTGCTGGCACTGCACGGTTCGCTCGGCGTGGTCGCCGACAACGGATTTGTCCGGGAAACGTTTCAGCTCGACTCCCCGCTTCGCGGACTCCATCTGCCGGCCGGGGTGTGGGGCGTTCAGCAAAGCCATACCCCGGACAACGTCCTCCTGGTGCTGGCTTCGGATCCGTATGATCCCGGCGATTATATCCGCGATTACGCGGAATATCTTGAATATGTCAAAGGAAAGCCGTGAAACTGCCTTATTACGATTTCCGGCAGGTCAATGAACCCTATTTCGAAGCGTATCTGGCGGCAACGCGCCGGGTGCTCGAATCGGGCCGCTACATCCTCGGCCCCGAGGTGGAGGCGTTCGAGGCGGAATACGCCGCCTATGTCGGCGTGAAACATTGCGTCGGCACCGGCAACGGGCTCGATGCGCTGGTCCTGATTCTGGAGGGGTACAAGGCGCTCGGGCGGCTGAATCCCGGAGACGGGGTGATCGTGCCGGGGAACACCTATATCGCGTCGATCCTGGCGGTCTCCCGGGCGGGGCTGACGCCGATTCCGGTGGAGCCGGACGA
>Ga0209373_10001179_pt1 | contig 32767 bp, 57 predicted proteins | sample Higcelweek5metaG_FD_187173 | JGI IMG/M metagenome (GOLD analysis project Ga0209373, IMG submission 187173) | Freshwater pond sediment microbial communities from the University of Edinburgh, under environmental carbon perturbations - High... | ecosystem: Environmental > Aquatic > Freshwater >... | reverse complement strand
TCGGCGGACTTAATACGCAAACCTTGGTCGATAGTTACAGACCTAAAACAACTTAGAGGAGATTATAGTATGGGATTTACAAAGAAAGAAATGGAAGAAAAAGGATTTACACCTGAACAGATTGATTTCGTAATGGCTGAACGTGGAAAAGAGATTGCTGTTAGTAAGACAGAACTCGAAAAAGCAAAGGCTGATTTGAAAGAAAAAGAAACGTCTGTTACGGAACTAAGTGAGAAGATTAAAAATCTTGATGGCACAGAAACAAAACTGAAAGAGTTGACCGACAAGGTTACAACTTATGAACAGAAAGAAACTGAACGTCAGGCGGCAGAAAAACAAGCACAGGTTGATGTGGAATTAAGAACACGATTCAATGCGATTGTGGGAGAAAACAAATTCAAACACGCAGATATTGAAAACGGTAGATTCAACGCTTTTAAAGAATCACTTGCAGATGAAAAGTTTAAAGGCAAAGGCGATTCGGATGTTTTCGCAGAGATTACAAAAGATATGGATTTATATGTTAATCCGCAACAGGAAAAAATAACAATGCCAGGTGGTGGCGGTACAATTCCAAAAGATTTAGCGCAGGCTAAAACCTTTGATGAATACAAAGCTATCAGAAAGGCATCAAACTAATAAGGAGTATAAAATATGTCAAATACATTATTAACACCTGATATTATCGCAATGGAAGCACTGATGGTACTTGAATCAAACTTGACAATGGCTGGATTAGTTCACAGAGATTATTCAGACGAATTCGTTCAGGTTGGTGACACAATTACTGTTAGAAAGCCAGCAAAATTTGTAGCTAAAAACTTTCTAGGAACAGTTGAAGCACAGGACGTAACAGAGGGATCGGTTGATGTTAAACTTGACCGTTACCGTGACGTAACTGTAAATATTACATCAAAAGAATTAACTCTTGATATTAAAGACTTTTCCGCACAGATTGTTACGCCAGCGCTTGAGGCAATTTCTCAGGCAATTGACATTGATCTGTTAACAGTTGGTATCGAAAAAGCTGGAAACACAGCAACAGTATCTGCAACACCTGTTATTTCTGATATTGCCGGAGTTGGTAAGGCTCTTGATATTGCAAAAGCACCTAGAACTAACAGACGTTTAATGCTGCCGCCTACTACACTGTATAAATACAATACTCTTGATAACTTTGCAAAGGCAAGTTACAAAGGGGATTCAGATGCATTAAAGAATAGTGAAATTGGTATGGTTTACTCATGCGAAACATTCATGTCGCAGAACGCACCTGAAAACGCATCCGCAACACCTGGAACTGTAACGGCTTATAAAGTAGCTGGAACAAAAGGCGATGCAACATTTACAGTATCCGCTGGATCGGCAACAACAGGAACAATTCTCTTAGGGGACAAATTCATCGTTGGCGGATATCTCTACACAGTAACAGAAGATTTAACGCTTGTATCTGGTGCTGGAACATTGAAAGTTGATCAGAAAATTCCTGCAACATTAACAGCTACTTCCGTTAAAATTATCAATAAGGCTCACGCTCTTGGATTCCACAGAAACGGACTTGCTCTTGTTACACGTCAATTAGCTGTTCCTATGGGTTCTGCTAAAGCAAGTATCGCATCTGCAAACGGATTGGCTGTTAGAGTTGTTATGGACTATGACACAAGCACAAAGACAGACACAATTTCATTCGATGTAATTTACGGAGTGAAAGAACTTGAAACCGCATTGCTTGTTGATTTTTCATAACAAATAAAATCACTATTAATCCCTAGTCATTGCAAAAGTAGTGGCTAGGGAATTTAAGAAAGAAGTGATAATATGGCAGTTGTTGAAGTAACAAATCACTTGTATAATGGAACAGAAGTAAATGACAAAAAAAGAGAATTTCAACTTGATTATGATTTAGACACAAAACCAACCTTGACGGAATTACAAACAGGCAGCGAATGTTTTGTATTAGAAAGCGGTTCGTATTTTCTATGGCAAATAGATAAGTGGGTGGAAGTATGATAAGTGAAACATTAAAACACTATATCATGTCAAGAATTATTCCTGTAAACGGATTAATTTATGTAAACGGAAACACAACAGCACAATCTATACCGAATGGAACAACCTATACGAAATTAACATTTCCAGGTATGACAACAGGATTTAAAAAACATATCACAATTGATCCGATTACGCGCGATGTTACAATTCAGAAAAAAGGACGGTATTTTTTCACATTCAACTTTTCGTCATTGTCAAGTGCAAATAATATCATATTGGAAACAACATTATTAAAAAACGATGTTGTTGAACCGAGTATGTATATGAAAAGACAGTTTTCAGGTTTGGCTGTTATCTCACACGCAACGCTCACAGGGGCGGTTGATTGCGAAAAAGGCGATGTATTGCGAGTTGCGGTTAGGCATGATTATGCATCTGCGGTTAATTTGACAGTACAATATGGAAATATCTTTACCCACAAAATATAGAAAGGGGATAAAATGGCATATCTTTTATATTCAGAATACACCTCGTTTGGGGGAACTGTCACAGAATCCGTTTTCGATATTTTGGAAATTAAAGCAAGACGTAAACTTGATTATTTCACACAGAACCGTTTACAGTCGCTCACAGTCGTTATAAGCGAAGTTAAAGAGTTGATGACAGAGTTTATCAATAGAATTAGTATAACTCCTTTAAATGGCAACGTGACAAGCTACAGTAATGGAATAGAATCGTTCGGGTTCGGTCAAAATCAAACAGATGCACTAAATGGCGAATTGTATCAGTTGGCAATCGAATATTTGCCAATCGAATTAATTACAGCCACAATTGATGAAGTTGAGGTGTAACAATGTATGAAACAACGATAACGATTGTTAATAAACTGAAAAAAGTAGATTCTGGAGTGGGTGCAACTACTGACACATACAAAAAAACAGTCATAAGCACAGCGGAGATTCACAAAAAAGTAGTTCGGACTGTATCGGGTTCAACTGTATCACTTGGAGAAGCAGAAATTGTATTAATTCCGTTTAATAGTGGTTATCTTCCGTACGAAACATGGAAAGCAGACACTTCAAAAGGATTCACGATGGAAACAGGCGATCTTATTTTTTACGGAACATTAACGGAAACGCCAATAAGTGCAAATATTGCAACGTTGCGGACCACCTATAAAAATTGCGATGTTAGAACAGTTGAGATTGCGAAGAATAACGGATTGGCAAGAGTTCAGGTTAAAGTTGAGGGAGTGTAGTTCATGGCTAATAAATTTTTCAAATGGGATAAGTCGCAACCGAACATTGAAAAAGGTTTAGGGTTTGGTACGCCATTGGAAATATTCACAGCAGAAACCGCAGCTAGATACATGAACAAATACGTTCCGTTTAGGCATGGGGAATTATCACAAACTTATGAAACAGGGGCAGATGGTGAAAGTGGTTATGTAAAATATAATATGCCATATGCACACAGGCAATATAATGGTGTTGATTTTAATTTTAATCAAGAAATGCATCCATTAGCTACGGATCATTGGGACAGGTACATGATGTTGGCTGATGGAGATATGCTTAGACGTGAAATTGCACTTGCAAGATTACGTTTTATTGTTTAAATTGCATGAATGAAAGTTAGGGTGTATAATGAGTGTAAACAAGCACACAGCAGTCAAAACTTGGGTTGAACAATTCCTATCAGGTAATAAAATGTCATTTGAGAATATCGAGGGCGTGCAAGGTTTTAGGGCTTTGGTTCCTGATTATGGAGACTACCAAGTTTCGCAAGATATTGTAGGAAACAAGAAAAAATGGTACACATTCGGTTTTATAGCGGTTGAAACATTAGACCGATATGACAACGATGCGAACAATGCCACAACTAGAAATAGTGTTGATGGGTTCAACGATTGGTTAGTTTTACAACAGAAAAATAAGAACTTCCCGAACTTTGGGGCAAACGTAACTAGATACAGAATTCTACCATTACAAAATACAGCAAATATGGCACAAGTATTTGAAGATACAAACCTTGCAAAGTATATATTGATGGCTAGAATTGAATATGTAGAAAAGGAGTAATAAAATCATGGCAGATGCAACAACTTTTAATGTAGCGGATGGTTTGGAAATTGAAAGAAAAATGCTCGTTCTTTGTGCGAACACAGGAACGTACGCTGTACCGGTTTGGGAATTGTTGGGAGTAGGTGTTGACGATAGCGCAATGTCAATGAATCCTGACTTGGAAACAACAACTGACATTCTCGGAGTGACAAGAACTAGAATTAATAAATTAGAACCAACACAGGACATGACAATGCCTTTGATTGGTGGATCAGATTTCCTTGTAAAACTTCATAATGATGTAAGACGTAGACGTTTGTCAAATCTTGGTGCATATGACTTACTTGTAATTTACGGATATGTTGGTGCGGCTTCAACATATGAAGCAGATAGATTTCCAGCTTCAACGGTTGAGCCTACTTCATTAGGCGGTGATGCATTTGTAGACCAGGAAGTAACTTTCCATCTTGGCGGAACAATCGCTTATGGAACAGTTAATGCATTCGCAATCGGTAGCACAGTAACATTTACACCAGAAACTTAATTGAAAAATTGATTTAAAAGGAGAGCGGAATGGAACAGCTAAAAATCAGTACTGGTAAAATCGCAATTCAGATTCTTGATGATGATGAAGAAGCAAGGGGAGTATTTAAATTTAATCCGGAAGATATTAAGTCGGCACGAAAGATTGCGGATTTGATTGAGGATTATAAGACAAAATCGGTTGAGTATTCTGAAAGAGCGAAATTAATTGAAACACCAGAAGAAAACGTTAGATTGCTTGATGAAGTTGTGGATTACTTCAAAACTTCACTCGATGGAGTGTATGGAGATGGAACAAGTGCAATTCTGTTTGGCAACGCAAGCACTCTTGAAATGTTCGATGATTTCTTTTCAGGAATCAGGAAGTATTACGAAAAAGCATCGAAACAGAGAAAAGCAAAATTTAAGGCAACAAAATAATATTAACCTATGAGGGTGGTGGAAATAAATCCACTGCCCTTTTTTAGAATTAAAGAGGAAGTATGAGAAAAGAATGGAAAGATTACAATTTGCCACAATCAGCAATCATTAATGATACAGAGTATTTTTTCAAACACGATTATAAGTCGATTTTAGAAGTAATAAAACCGTTTGATTGCCCCGATTTACTAGAAGAAGAACAGATTGAAATTGCATTTGACGAATTCTATATTGAACCAGACAAAATCAAGATTTCCGATATGCAAGAAGCCGTTGAAACAATGATGTTATTTATTTCTTGCAACAAGACGAATACAAGCACAAAAAAGCAAAAGCCTGTGTATAGTTGGGATAAAGACTTACATTTGATTATTCGACCGATTAACAAGGTTCTAGGGCATGATGTGCGACTTGATAATATCCATTGGTGGAGTTTTATGTCATATTTTATGGAAATAGGAGAAAGCACGTTTGCGACTTATGTTTCTATTCGAGATAAAAAGAATCTTGGTAAAAAATTAGATAAGCAAGAAGAAGAAATATTTAAAAACAACAAAGACGAAATTCTGTTAGGGAAGAAGTTTGATTCTGGCACAACAGAAGTTCAGAATGCAATTCAAGACGAAATTCGGGCATTGTTGGGAAAGAGGTAGTTATGGCAAGTGCTGATGGAAGTATTTTAATCAGGACAAAAGTTGATACAAATGGAATTAAAACAGGCACGAACGCAATCCAGAGTGGTGTCGGAAAAATAAATAATTCGTTGTTGAAATTAGGCGGTACGATTGCGGCTGTGTTTTCCGTTTATAAATTAATTGAATTTGGAAAAGAAGCGGTAAAACTTGCAAGTGATCTGCAAGAGGTTCAAAACGTTGTTGATGTCGCATTTGGAGAAATGGCTGGAGTAATTAATGATTTTGCTGATACTTCCATTGAGAAAATGGGTATATCTGAGTTGACAGCGAAAAAGACCGCATCTGCATTTGGTGCAATGGCTAACGGAATGGGTTTTACATCGCAAGAAACCGCAAAAATGTCAATGGAATTAACTCAATTATCAGCAGATATGGCATCGTTTTTTAATCTGTCGCAAGACGAAGCAAGAACCGCATTGACCGCTGTTTTTACAGGCGAAACGGAAACGCTGAAAAGATACGGTATATTAATTACAGAGGTTAATCTGCAAGAATACGCAAGAAATCAAGGCATAACGCAATCAATTACTAAAATGACACAGTTGGAAAAAGTAATGCTGCGATATAATTATATCATGGGCGTTACAAGTCAGGTACAGGGTGATTTTGTCAGAACACAAGGAAGTTGGGCGAATCAAACACGTATTTTATCTGAATTATGGAAAGAGTTTCTAACATTAGTGGGCGGTAGATTAATTCAAGTTTTAACGCCTGTCGTAACAGTTTTGAATAATCTCTTAATTACAGCAATTAATCTTGGAAACGCAATGGCGAATATTTTCGGTTGGCAAGTGGAACAATCGACAGTGGCAGGAACGACCGCAGGATATGTTGAGGACACAGCAAGTTCGCAAGAAGACGTTGCAAGTGCTACGAATGAAACAAACAAAGCACTAAAAAAACAGCTTGCATTTTTCGACGATATTAATGTTTTGTCAAGTGAATCAGCAAGCGGTGCTGGCGGTGGAGCTTCAACAGGAGGAACAACAGGTGGTGGTGGCGGTGTAGTCAATACAGACAAGACGGTCCAGCAACTAACAGACCTTGAAAAACAAATGATGGCATTTCTTGAAAGAATAAAACAAGCATGGAAAACAGATGCAGATTTTACTTTTTTAGGGGAAGAATTCGCAAAGGCTGTTAATTCCATGTTGGCTGATATTGATTGGGATGTTATAAAAGAAAACGCTTACAAAGCTGGAAAAGCAATAGCAACGTTTTTGAATGGTGCAATCAAGGATATAGATTGGAGTTTGATCGGCAAGAGTATAGGAGAAAGTGTTAATACAGCATTGAGTTCCGTTTATGGATTTATAAGCAATTTTGATTTTAAAAGAGCTGGAACATCATTTGCTGAATTGTTAAATGGAACATTTTCTACTATTGATTGGGAACTGACAGGGAATACGATTTCTGATGGTGTAACGGGTGCATTGGACTTTATCAATACCGCAATTGAGAATTTCGATTGGGATGGTGTAGGCGAGGGTATCGGAACAGGACTTGCAAGTATTGATTATTTATCAATTATTGATGGAGTTGGAGTTGCGATTCAGAATTTTGTTTTGTTGGCAATTCCGAACTTTATAGGCGGAATATTTGACGGAATCACACAGCAATTATTCGGATATGATGCAAATGCAACAATTGGTAAAGCATTGGGGACTATATTCAAAGATCTGTTTTCGTTGAAAAACGTGTCTGCATGGTTTAGCGAAGCTGGAAATAATTTTATTCTTGCGTTTAACGGAGAACAGGTTGGATTAAATATTGTTCTCGGATTGCTAAATGGAATTACAGCCGGACTGGGATTGTTGTTGTTACCATTTACAAACTTAATCTTTAATATCTTAGAATTATTTGGAATCCATAGTCCATCTACTTTATTTTATGAAATAGGAATGTATATAATAGAGGGATTCTTGTTGGGTTTGGAAGATTTTGGTGTCTCAATTATTACATGGTTCGAAACAATGTTCACAACGTTGCAAGATACAGTGATAGCACCATGGTTTAGTATTGAAAAATGGACGATGGTAGGCAAGACGATGCAAGACGGATTAAAAGCTGGATTTGGCGGAATAGTTGGTTGGATTGTCGGAGTGCTAAACAACATCATAGACGGTTTTGAATCCATGATTAATTTCGTTGTAGATGGTGCGAATTCGATTGTTGACAAATTCAATTCACTTCCAAGTGCAGTTAGATTAGGATATACCGCTGATAAATTCGACAAAGTTAATTTCGGCAGCATTCCAATTCCTAAATTGGCACAAGGTGCGGTTCTTCCACCAAACAAACCATTTATGTCAATTGTCGGAGATCAAAAAAACGGTACCAATGTCGAAGCACCACTTGAAACAATCAAGCAAGCATTGGCAGAGGTTATGGCAAACTATAACAGTGGTGGAAGTGGTAGCATTATATTTAAAATCGGAGAAACGGAAGTGGCTAGGACGTTGTTAGCGCCATTGTTAAACGAAATGAGTAGACAAGGTTTAGATACAGAAGTGTTGGGGGTGGTGTAAATGATAGACAAAAAAACAGTTATTGATGGAGTTGAATATGCGATTCCAATTATACAACTTCCACGTTCATTTGATATACTAGATAAGACCGCAGAAAGGACGGAAGATGGTGGATTGTATCGTGAAGTGCTTGGAACGTATCTGAACCATGACAGCGTTGTTTTTGGAACGTTGGACGATGTGGCAACATACGATTCACTGATAGATGTACTGATAAAGCCGATACCATTTCATGTGGTTTCTCTCCCAATATCGAATAAATACGGAACTTCAAAATGGTACATATCTGGTGTAAAAGATACAGTTGATGTAGAATTAACAGATGGAACGCATTTTAAAGCGTTGACTTGTAACCTAAAAGCCGTAGAACCGATTTTATACGGAAAGGACTATGTATGATAAATCAATTTTACATCCAATATAACCAATTTGATACTACCGCCCTTGCTGATGCTGCTGAAACTACAACATTTAATCAAACATTTGGGAACCTGGCACTGCTGAAAAGTGGTGCTGTTCCTAAAAAATACATGACATTGGAAGAGGATTTCACAGTTTTAGACGGAACTTTTGAGGAAATGCCTGATACTCCGACAGATATTGCGTTTTGGTCGAATGTTTTATCTGATGCAAGCGGTAATTTTACAAGCAATCCACTAATGACGATTCAGTTTGACACAAATCATTCATCGGTAGGCTTAACATTGCATTTCTCGGAATCATATCCACTAGAAATGGTAATAAAATGGTATAATTCTAGCAATTTACAGATTTCAGAAAAGACTTTTGTTCCAAACAGTTTAAAATATATCGCACTAAATAAAGTGGATAATTATCGAAAAGTCACGATTGAATTTACGAAAGCATTACCGTTCCATTATGTGAAAATGTATTATATTGAATATGGCAGAGAGTTCTTATTTGGCGAAGATGTGATAAAATCAGGTTCTATTGTGTCAGAAATTGATCCGATTTCCGATAAAATTACAAGCGATTCCATGACAGTTGAAATTATGGATAAAAACAATGATTTTAACTTAGGAAATACAAATGGATTACACACAATTTTTCAACGGAATCAAAAGTTGTTGCCATTTAGGAATAAAGATGGAGTGGTTTCTCAATTAGGAGAATGGTATTTAGATAAATTCTCGGTCGAAAACAACACAGTTAAATTATCAAATGTAGGTCAGATTGGATTGTTGGATAATTTCAATTTTATAAACGGGGAAGTTTACGTTAATAAAAAGGCTGGGTTAATCATGGATTCAATTTTTCTAACCGCTGGAATTACTAGTTATGTGATAGATTCTGTCACTTACGACACTCTGCTATGTGGAACGCTCAAAAAAATGACGTGTCGGAAAGCACTAAGAGAAATTTTATTTGCTTGTGGTTCGATATGCGATACATTAAACGGATTTATAAACATTAAAAAACAAGTCAAAACCGTTCAATCTACTATCGGAAAAAGTCGCAAGTTTTCAACGATTCCGACAAAAAACGAATATATATCGGATATTTCCATTAAATATAACAACTATGTCTTAAATACTACGTCTGTGCAGATTTTAAAGGCATCATACAAGGCTGGAACTCATACTATCGAGTTTACTAACCCTGTGGCGAATTTAACCGTTAATATCGGCACGATTACGTCACAGCACACTTACTATTGCGTTTTGACACTGGTTGCTGATAGTGATATAATCATCACAGGTAACAAATACGATTCGCAAGAAATCGAAACAACCTACTCTTTGGCAGAAATAGCAAGCGGAGAAATTCGGAAAGCAAAAAGTTTTACATCGACTTTGGTTGATTGTACTCTTGCAAACGAAAAAGCACAGGCTATTTTAGAATATTATCAGATGGGATTGTCAATTTCAAGTAAGTTTGTAAACGATACGGAAAATATCGGAAATTTTGCAATTATTGAAAATCCGACTGATGGATTTGGAAATTATATTGCTGGAATCGAAAAAATGTCTACGAATTTAATCGGATTCGTTTCTAGTGCAAGTGGACGTGGTTATTATCAAGAATTTACAGAAGCAAATTATTGCGGAGAGTTCTACTGTGGAGAATGGGGGTTAATCTGATGTTGACAACAATTTATGACAGAACACAATCTGACGTTGACAATTTAACCGCTAAAGGATTGATGAATTATACCGATTTGAACCGGTTGGAATCCAATATAGAAACAGTATCAGCTTATTTTTCTATTGCATTTACGCCTAAAACATGGCTCGTCGGAGAATTGCCAATGGTTTCAGACTATGCAAGATGGAAAACCGCTGTTGATTCAATTAAAACAGCATATAATGTGTTACAGATTTCGCCTAGTCGACCATTTAACACGTTCAAGAAATGGAACGAACTTGAATATTTATTGTGGTATACTGATAAAATATTTAACGAAAACGAATTAGCAAAGTCATACTGTGGCGAGTTTTATTGCGGAGAGTGGGGATTAATTTAATGGCAGATATTAAAAAGATAAGATTTTATGACTTGTCGGAATTAGAAATTTACGACATTTCAGACAGCAACAATTATCTAACAATCAAGTTTTTGAAAATGAATTTAAGCGAGTTAATCACGAAATTCACACAAGCAGAAAATATTTCAAAAATTGAATATTATGTGAATGATATTTTAATTCAAACATATCAAGGTTTTATCGTTTATGTTTCGGCCGGCGAAGTATCAAGTGGAATGGTAGAAATTACAAACAATATACAATCGATAACTGTTAGAAAAAAGACACTGGAAGAACGAGTACAAGCACTAGAAGAAAGAGAGGGAATATAGGATGGCATATTTACCAACAACGTTTGTTGATAGGTCGGTTGAGTTTCCAGGAAGAAGAATGTCTGTTGCGGTTAGCGGAATGGCTAATACGTTTGATATTTCAAGACCTGATGGAATCGAGGGAACAGTATTTGCAGAGGGAACGAAGCCGGATGCTGCTAATTTAAATTCGGAATTTGGAAAGATTAAAACTGAAACTGATGCGATAAACACAAGTTTAACCAATGTAAATGCATCTGGTGTGACATTATTTAACGGTTCTGTAGTTGCAAATACAACGTATACACTGTCAGAAAGCATCCACAATTACCACGAGATATATGTTGAGGCAAATTCTAGTGGTTCGTCAAAATCATCCAGAAAGATTCCGACAGACCAATTACTGCTATATACTGGTGCAAACGAAGAACAAGCATTGACATTTTTCAACAATACTTTCATTAGGTTTAAATTTGCATCCGCAACAAGTGTACGTATAAATGATATTACTGGATTTAATGCATTGAAAATTGTTGGATATAATAAAAAATAAACTTGTGTTTAAGCACTAAGAAAGGATAAAAATGAACACAGAAAATAAAACCAAAATCTCAAAATGGACTATAGTCAGAACTGTAGCAATGGTTATTGTAATTATTAACATGATTCTAAAAGCAAACGGAAAATCAATCATAAACGTATCGGAATCGGAAATTTCCATATTCCTAGAATACGCAATTGAAATTGGAATAATCGTGGCGAATTGGTGGTATAACAACAGTTTCACGGAAAAAGCGAAAAAGGCACAAATTTTATTAGAAGAATTAAAAAAATCAGAGTAGTCAAACAGTTTGAAAGGAGTTTGAAATGAGCGAAAAAAGAGGAATTGACGTGGCGAAGTGGCAAGAAACGATCGATTGGAAGAAAGTAAAAACAAGTGGTTGTGAATTTGCCATACTGAAAGTAATTGACAAGAGCGGTTCAAAAGAATCTGCATTTGACAAAAATTATGATGGTTGCAAAAATAATAATATCCCGATAGGGGTATATAACTATTCCTACGCAACCGATGTCACAAAGGCAAAATCAGATGCGAACAAAGTAGTTTCCATTATTAGTGGAAAATCTATTCAGTTTAAAGTTTGGCTAGATGTCGAGGACAAATGTCAGCAAGGAATCGGACAAAAATTAGTTGATATTATCAAGGCATATCAGAAAATTATTGTATCGGCTGGATTTGAATTTGGAGTTTACACAGGACTTTCTTTTTACAATTCCTTTATCAAACCATACAAAAATCAAATTGATTGTCCGTTTTGGATTGCACGTTATCCGTCAAGTGCTAGATTGACATTGAGTGCGATTTTGTCTGATAGTAAAAAACCTGTTATCTCCCATGAGTTATGGGCATGGCAATATTCGTCAAGTGGAATTGTCAACGGAATTAATGGAAATGTAGACTTAAATATTTGTTATGGAAATACTGCAGTTGCAAATCCTACACCTACTCAAACAGTAAAGAAACAAAATCCATATATTGAGCCGAGTGTTTTACTTAAAAAAGGAATGAAGTCCGATTCCGTCAAGTGGCTGCAATGGGAATTAGTGCAAGCTGGATTTAATATTTCAATTGATGGAGATTTCGGACCAGGTACAGAAAAAGCGGTTAAGTCATTCCAGAAACTTTACAATCTCAAAATTGATGGAGTTGTAGGCGGTGCTACACGTTCCATGTTGAAAGCAAAATAACACACTTGCATTTGCAATTTTCCATTAAAAGTATTATAATTTTCTTGACAAAATAACGATGAATAAATGACAAAATAATATGTGGGGTGCATTATGGATAATAACTTTGTAACGCAATACGAGTGTGAGGATAGAAGAAAAGAAGTGATTGATATGGTAAAAAAAAATAGTGAAGATATTCTCGATCTAAAAATATGCATGGCAGAAATCAAAACAACAATGCACGCAACGACAGGAATTCTAAAAGCTATATTTGCCGTAGTCGCACCTGGTATTGTTAGCATAATTGTCATATTGATGACGAGAGGATTATAGTATGGGTTGCTATGAAATTGCAGAAAATGCGAATTATTCAACGGAACTATTAAGAGAAATTAAAGCACAGTCAACAAGATATTTTATCCTTTTAGTCACTGTTTCAATTTTATGTGGAATGTTGGTGGCGTATATTTTTTACGATAGGCATTTAGACAGCGAGTTTGAAATTGATGCAACAGCTACGGAAATAATTCAAGATGGAGAGGGATATAATTCTTATGTTGACGGAATAGGGGATATAATCAATGGGGCAGAGAGTGAAAAAGACAACGACTAAATCAAAAGGGAATCGTGGAAGAAAAAGGTAACGCTATGGTTATATGTGATTTTACGCAAACTGAAATTAATTATTTCATCGAAAAGTGCAATTTTACCAATTCAGAAACAAGCCTTTTCATGTTGCGTAGTAAAAACATTCCATTAGTGCAATGCTCAATCAGAATGAATATGTCTTTGGATGGAGTAAAGAAACTTTCACGAAAAGTAAACAGAAAGATAATTAAATCAATATAGTCACGCACATTTAAGGCACTTGTAAGACACTTTACAGGTGCTTTTTTGATGTAGAATATTCCTATAGATATAATACAAGGGGGTATTGTTATGTTGGATTTCTGTGTCAATCATCAATGTATAAAGCGAAACGATTTTAATACAATAGTTGCTAATTCAGTTGATTTCTTAGAGGTAGAAGTTAGTTTTTCTAACGAATGGAAGAATCTAACAAAGTCGATTATATTCAAACCGGCTACAGGAGATGCGATTATTTTTATTCTGGACACAAATAACAAAATTACTTCTGACAAGCATCTAAATTTATCTGCCGGAATATGGCTTGTGAATTTATACGGAACGGACGGAACGCAAGAAATTACTTCCAATACTGTTCAAATACAAGTCATTGAGTCAGGATCAAAAACAGGAACAGTTGCCGGAGAACCAACACCTGACGTGTATACTCAAATAATCGGAATGATTGCGGAATTAAATGCAAGAATTGATGCTTTGTGATTACAATTTGACATTTTGTCAGAATGGGTTTACAATTTAGTTGGCTGATTTCATTCTCATTTTTCCTCCTTTCATTCTAAGAAAGCACTCGTTTAATTATGGGTGCTTTTTTGTTGCGTAAATTTATTAAAAAATACAATAAAAATACAATATTGCTATTGCAAACTATTATATACTATGTTATCATACATACATAGAACAGTTAATCAGCATACGAAAGGAGATAGATTATGTCAGAACAATTTTATTTCGGATTTAATTCAGAGCATGGGGAGATTGTTAAAGAATCAGAGGGATTCGAGTATGTAATGGATAGGATTCACGAAAGTAAAACAGATATGGAGTTATTTAAAGCAGAGTTTGGAGAGCAAGTAGTTGAATGGTTTTTTAGTGGTAATTTTGTGAAAGAGAGGTTATGTGATGAAATTTGATTTAATCGAAATCGCAAACATTCCATATAGAAATCATAAGGCGGAGATTTATTCCGCCAAGGTTCGAAGAAGTTACAAGATTAAAGGAGTTATCAATTCCATTCTACTTGCGTTGCTGTTCGGTTTATTTTTCGGATTCTGCCATATAAAATCCATTGCGAGCGAAGATGCGAAAGAAATCAAAACACCTAGATTGGTAGAAATGACTTACTATCTGCCAACAGGAAGTAATTGTGCCAATACACTTCCTCCACATGAGGGGATTGTAGCGTTTGCACCTGAATACATCGGAGATACAGCCATTATTTACGAATCTGAAAATGGAAAAGTTGGCGATCTAATCGGAATCTATGAAATTTATGATACAGGATTTGGCAAGCATTTGGACGGAATCGGTAGCAGCATTAAGGCCGGAAAAACAGTTGATGTATTTTTTGAACATGATGCAGATGGAAAAAGATTTATCAAGGAACATGGCAATGAGGTTTTTATCCAGGTTGTGAAAGCACAGGGCTGAAAGGAAATAATAATGATTAGAGGAATTACAAAAGACACAGAAATATTATCAACGATAAGCAGAAAGGCAACTAAAAAAGATATGGGAGTTATTGAAGATTTAATCGATACAGCAACGGAGCATATGGATAGATGTATCGGTCTTTCAGCAATACAAATTAATGAGCCTGTTAGAATCATTGTTGCATTTGATGGAGAGAAGTTTGTCCCGTTTATAAATCCTGTCATCATAGATAAAAGCAGGTTTTCGTGCTACGAGGCGGAAGAGGGTTGCATGAGCCTTGACGGAACGAGACTTGTAAATAGGTATACTAAAATTGCAATCGCTCATGAAAGAAAGCCGAATAAATTTGTGAGAGAAGTATTTTCTGGTAAATTCGCACAAATATTACAGCACGAAATTGACCATCTTAATGGTAAATTAATTTAATTTATTTATTGCAAACTATTTAAAACTATGTTATACTATTAATTAGAAAGGGGGTTTGAAAATGGAAATAAAAACATTAGGCGAGCAAATCAGACAGTATCGTGGCGAACATGATTTAACACAAGTCGAATTTGCCAAGTTGTGCGGAATCGGATTTTTAACTGTTTTGGAATTGGAAAAAGGCAGACGAAATCCGAAAGCTGGAACAGAAGTTAAGATTAAGAAAGTGTTGGAGAATGAACGTGCGAGATATTATAGTAATGAAAGCAAATAGAAAGGAAGTCGGAAATGAAAAATACAATGTGTGATGAAATAAGAGAACTTGTAATGGAAAAGTTTTCAGAGATTGACAGCGAATTAATTGTAATTATAGACAATATAGAAAGTGGAAATTATTCCGATTCGTTAATAATCGACAGTTTGAAAGAGTTAAGGGATAAAATCTTTTAAGAAAAGAGGGGATGAAATGTTACAGTTAATTATCGGGTTGCTAATCGGTTTTGTAATTGGATTTGTAGTTTGTGGAATTACGGTAACGGCCGTTGAAATTATGGAAGATAGAAAAGAGGATTGAAATGACAGGGAATGAATACAGAAAACATGAGGGAATAAGCAAGTCAAGCCTGCAAGAAATCGACAAGAGTCCACTTCATTTCCGTTACAAAATGGATAATCCGCAAACCGACACAGCAGCATTATTATTCGGTCGGGCGGTACATAAGTTCGTTTTAGAAGAATCGGACTTTTGGAATGAATTTGTAATTGCTCCAATCTGCGACAGACGGACTAAAGACGGAAAAGAAACATGGGTAAAATTTGAAATATCTAATTACGGAAAAGATATTATTACTCAATCTGATTTTGACGAAATAAAAGCCATTTCAGATTCCATTAAATCCGTTGCTGATGCGTGGGAGTTATTGCAAGGTGAACACGAAGTAAGTTATTTTTGGACGGACGATATGACAGGTGAAAAATGTAAATGCCGACCAGACGTAATTAACCACGAAAAGAAATTGATAGTTGACCTGAAAACAACCGATTCATGCGAAAATAACCATTTCGAACGTTCCGCGAAAAAGTACGGTTATAAATTGCAAACAGGAATGTATCGAGAGGGAGTATTTCAGAATACGTTTGAAGATTACGGATTTAAATTTGTTGCAGTCGAAAAGAAACCACCTTATGCAGTTCGGATTTATAATTGCACTCCTGAATATATCGACCAAGGATATGACAAATTTAGAGAATTAATTGGAATTTATCACGATTGCAAAGTGAAAAATAAGTGGTTAGGTTATGACAGAATTGGCGCGAGAGAAGTTGATTTGTTGGCAGATGATTATATTGATTAGAAGAAAGAGGGAAAAATTATGGCAGAACAAAATTTAACACATTGGAAAAAGTTAGAGAACCCCGACTATTTAGGATCGTATGCGTTTCAACCAGGACAAGAATTAGTTGTTCAAATTAAATCAGTCGGACAAGAGGAAGTATTTAATCCATCAAGTGGCGGTAAGGAATCGTGTACAGTTGTTCATTTCGTAGACAATTCCATCAAACCTATGATTTTGAATGTAACCAATTGTAAGACGATTTCGAAGCTATACGATACACCTTATATTGAACGATGGTCGGGCAAGTACATTTCTATTTACATTGCGAAAGTGAAAGCGTTCGGGGAAACAGTCGATGCGTTACGGATTCGGACAAAGATTCCGACAATTAAACAATTCAAATGTGAATGTTGCGGATCGGTTATAACTGGAACTAGTTCAAAATCAGCCGAAGAAATAGCGGATATGGGTAAGAGTAATTACGGTAAAGAATTATGTTTGAAATGTGCAAAAGTGGAACAAGACAAGAAAAAAGCAGAATCAGAAAAGAAAGAGGTAGAAACAAATGAATAAATGGTGTGGAACTGGTAGATTAACAAGAGATCCAGAAATCAGATACAGTCAGGGAGAAAAGCCATGTTGTTTTGCGAAATTTTCAATTGCAGTCAATCGCAGATTCAAAAGAGATAACGAACCTGATGCTGATTTTATCAATTGTACTGCGTTCGGAAAAACAGCGGAAGTAATCGAAAAGTATTTCACTAAAGGAATGAAAATGGAAGTAGTCGGAGAAATTCGAACTGGATCATACACAAATAAAGACGGAGTAAAAGTGTACATAACCGAAGTTGCAGCCGAAGAAGTCGGATTTGCTGAATCGAAACAAAGCGGAAACAGCGGCGGTCAAAGTAAGACTATTACAGGAAATGAAGACTTCCTAAAAGTAGCCGATTCAGATATTGAGGAACTACCATTCTCGTAACTACCAACACAACCAAATCCAGCCACTTAATCAACCAATCCGAACAAATTACCGTACGATTCGATTAGGTGGCGAAATGGGGCAAATATGAAAGGAAAAAGGATATGAAAATAAAACGAAATAGATGGGTTTTAATGCGGAATAATAGAACTGAAATTTGGTGCGGATTAGCAAGAGCGTTTTATTGGAAAAGTGTTGATGAAATTGGAGATAGTCCATTAAAAACATATCTTTCAAAAACGAAAGCATTGTCAAGTTGTAGTAGTTGGACTGATGGATATGAGGCAGTTGAAATTACTGAAACAATAGAAAGCGCAGATTTTTATGATAATTTCTGACACAAGAGAACGCAAGAATCAGCACATCCTAAACTATTTCAACCGACACGGAATCGAATACGAAATACGCAAACTCGATACCGCTGATTATTGGAATAGTGAAAATCCGAATGTGTTAATAGATCGGAAGCAGAATTTAAACGAAGTCGCGCAGAATTTATGTAGTCCTGATTCGAGCCGATTCTGGAACGAAGTAAGACGTTCCTATAAGGAAAAGAAAAAGTTCATAGTCTTAATCGAACATGGTGGCAAAATCAAATCACTCCAGGACGTAGCAAGTTGGCAATCGAAGTACAGTAAATTAAGCGGTAGCCGGTTGCAAGCCGAAATGTATCGTGTTGGAATAGCATATAATATTACATTCGAATTTTGTTCGAAACAAAGTACAGGTAAACGGATAGTTGAGTTATTATCAAATTAAAGCCAAACACAGCCACTTTTTACCAACACGAACATTTTACTGTTAAAGTGTAATTAGTGGCTGAATAAGGCTATAAACAAGCAAGAAAGGGTATTGTGGTGTAAATCAGAATGAATCAGAATAAAATCAAAGCCATTGCAAATCATTACGGAATCAAAAACCAACTAACCAAAACAATAGAAGAATTGAGAGAGTTGCGAGAAGAAGTTAGAAATTATTTATTTGATTATCAGATGGAAAATTCCGAAATAACTACCATTCCATTAATTGACGAAATCGCAGACGTTAAAATTATGATTGCACAGTTGGAATATTTGTTGGAGTTGGAAAAAGAAGTTAAGGACAGAGTTGAATTTAAACTGAATCGACAAATTGATTGGATTAAATTAGAAAAGGAGAGTGTGTAATGTTTAATACAACGAGAGTCGTTTGTGGAGATACAAATATTAAAGTCAATGCTGTAAGCGGTACAATGGTAAAAAATTATCAAGAAAGTTTTTTTATTAGATTTCAAAAAGGAAGTGAAATGGAAAAATTAGTGTTTGATGAAAAACCATGTCTAAATAGTGACAATTTTGGACGTAGAAACACTCCAATTGTAGTTGTTCAGGCGATGATACTTGCAGATAATCACTATTTGTGTGAGATTATGCATAAAAAAGATTTTGACAATATGTTTAATTGTGAAAGCGAGGTGTAACTATGAAATGTTCAAGATGTGGAAGTGAAAATGTTCAGGTGCAATATAACCAAAGTTTAAAAACGCAACATCAAGGTTGTCTATATTGGTTGCTGATCGGCTGGTGGCTGAATCCATTGTTATGGATATTCGCAACACTACCGATGTTACTGATTGCGATATTTATCCCGAAAAGGCAGAAAATGAAAAGTACAAAGATGTTTGTATGTAACAGTTGCGGTCACAGTTGGAGAGCGTAGAGGAGATAGTATGAGAAAATATACAATAAAAGTATTTTTTACAGACAGTAGTCAATTGAGTATTGATTGCGATGATTTTATAATTGTAGATAGTAGCCATTATTATGCGTTAAGAGACGATATGCTTATTATGACATTTCCATTAATTAATGTAAAATATACGGTAACGGTTATAAATTAGTATGTATAAAAAATGGAAGTGATTTGACTTGGTACGGTCAGTTAGATGGTAATCACAGTCTGGGTTGTTTGAGGTTGGCAATCAATACATAAATAAATCATAAAAGGAGAAGAAAATGAATAAAAACGGAGAAATTAAAGCAATATCATTCGCAGATGCTATCATGAATACTTACAGAGATGAAGAAAGTAGGGAATATATAAGAAAAATAGAACTTGATGAAGACAATCTGAACGAGGATTTTATTTCAATGCTTCAAGCAATATTTGCGATATATGTAAACATCACAGGAGATAAAAAAATCGATTTGATTGGTTTCACTCATTTGCTTAACAGGTTAGCATTTCAATTTTTAAAAGAAGATAATTAAAGATAAAACTATAAGGCGGTCGGAGAAATCCGGCTGCTTTTTTTGTATAACTAAAAGTTATTTATATATGTATTTGATATAATAAAATACTATAACTAAAATATGAAATATACTATTGTAATTTGAACAAGGTTGAACTATAATGAATTTAATGATTAATAGAAAGGAGATAAACTATGAATATAAGTGAAGAATTATTGAATTATAGGGCAAAAAATAATCTTACACAAAAACAGTTGTCTGAAAAACTTAACATTACTGAAACATGGGTTAATAAGTTAGAAAGCGGAAAGTTTAAAACAAGCAAGTTAATGATGGCAAAAATAAAAATGTTAATGAAAGGAGAATAATATGGAAAAAAGTATTTTGGTATATACTGATGGTTCCTCTATAGGAAATGGAAGTGTTGATAGCAAATGCGGTTGGGCTTGTAAATTAATGTACAACGGTTCAGAAATGTATAAGTCTGGTTTTGAAATCGGAAAAACTAACAACTATATGGAAGTGCTTGCAGTATTAAACGCAATGAAAAGTATAAATAACAAAACTATACCATGTATTATAGTGAGCGATAGTCAGTATGTTGTAAAAACAATGAACAAAGAATTTAGAGTTGGAAAAAATGTTGAGTTATGGGAAGAAATATTTTTAGAAATGAACAAGTTTTTAAGTATAACTATAAAATGGGTGCGAGGACACGATAAAGATTCAAACAACTTGAAAGTTGATGAATTGGCGTATAAAACAGCATTACAGGGGGAATAACATGAAAGAATACACACAATTGCAATACGCCCTTTCATATATCAAATTAGGATTTGCTGTTTTTCCATTGAAACCTAGATCAAAAATACCACTTACAAAAAATGGATTTAAAGATGCAAGCAAAGATGCAAAACAGATAAAAAAATGGTGGTCCGAGAATCCAGATGCTAATGTTGCGATTGCGACCGGTTCCATATCTGGAAATCTATTTGTAATTGATTTTGATATTGATGAGGACAAAGGGATTGATGGTTATCATGCTTTTCTTGATTATTGTAGAGAAAACAGCGTTTCATTTCCAGATACTGTTATGGCTATCACAGGTAGACTTGGATATCATTGGTATTATAAGTCTAATAGAGAAGTTGGAAGTCGAACAGGAATTATTGACGGTGTAGACCTAAGGGGGAACGGTGGATATGTAGTCGCACCTGGTTCTATCCATGCAAATGGTAATAGGTACGAATTTGAACAGGATTTTAACGATATTCAAGTAGCAAACGCAACAGAAGAAGTTTATAACTTTATTAATCAAAAGCACGAATCAGATTCAGAACAATTTACACTTCCAGACACGATTCCAGAGGGTATGCGAAACGCAACGTTTTTCAAATTAGCCTGTTCGTTACAAGCCAGAGGATTATCAGATAGCGTAATACATAGCGTGGTTATTCAAGAAGCAGAAAATAGATCAGTGCCACCAATGAATAAAGATGATTTTGAAGAACTAGAAAAGACAATCAAATCTGCATTGAAAAAAGTAAAAGGCAACTTAAACATTGTACCATTTTATAAGCCTGTCAAAAAAGAGTATGTAACACTCAAAAAAAGACCATCCAAGAATGGAGATATAACGATTCAATCTATCGAAAATGTTTGTACTGTTTTAAGACTTGATGAAAACTTAGCCGGGAAGATTAAATATAATTCCATTTCGTATAGTCCTTGGGTGTATGGTGATTTACCTTGGACTAATGGAGATAATTATAGAGAGTGGAACAATTCAGATGATTCTAATTTAAAATGCTATATTGAAGATGTGCATGGACTTAATAGCATGGATAAAATCATGGAGGGGCTGAATATTGTTATGAGTGAAAACTCTTTTAATCCTGTGGTTGGATATTTGGAACAGTTGAAATGGGATAGAAAGAAAAGAATTGAGAATTTGCTTGCCGATTATTTAGGAGTTGAAAAAAACGAGTATTCAGAAACAGTCATGAGATTGTTTATGCTAGGGGCAATTAATAGAGCGTATTATCCAGGGTGTAAATTTGATTATATGCCTGTATTGGTTGGAGAACAGGGAGTTGGTAAAAGTACATTTTTCAAAATATTGGCTGGGAATGATGCTTGGTACAATGACAATTTTAATACAGTTGAGGGAGATAAGGCAGCCGAAAAATTAAGAGGGATGTGGATTGTTGAGTTAGCAGAATTGCTTGCAACTAAAAAAGCAAAAGAAGTAGAATCCATTAAGGCTTTTATTACTTCCACTATTGACAGTTACAGGCAGCCATATGGCCGGAGAACGGAACAAAGACCAAGAGTGTGTGTATTCGCTGGTACAACTAACAATATGCACTTTATGACCGACAGAACAGGCAACAGACGGTATCTACCATTAATAGTACGAAAAAAGCACGTTGTAAAATCATTATTTGATAAACCCGAAACAGTGCAAGAAGAATTTAAACAAGCATGGGCAGAAGCAATGGAAATATTTAGAAATGATAAACCTAGATTGATTTTTCCTAGACATTTGGAAGATATGGTTAAAAATAACCAAAGTCAATTTGAAGAAGAAGACGTAAGAGTTGGTATAATTCAGAATTATCTTGATGTGTTGCCGAATGATTGCGAAAGAATTTGCGTGATGCAGATATGGAATAATGCGTTGGGAAATGAAAACAAGCCATGCGAAAAACGTTTTTCAAATGAAATACATTCCATTTTAGAACATTCTATTGTCGGCTGGGAAAGGGTAAAAAATGGATCTGGCGGTCGTGCGAACACAAAACAGTATGGAACACAGATATGTTATGAACGAACAGAAAAACCATTACTAACAGAATTAAAAACACATGAAGATTTTACAAAAGTTGCAGACATTTCACAGATTCCGTTCGAAAATGACTTGTTGTTTGATTAATTTACGGTAGCAATGGTCGGTAGTAATGGCGTAGTAATGGAATTTAGGTATCTCAAACGTGCATAGAATGGGCTTTCTTATCTTTCATTATTACTATTACTATAAATCTACTATAAGTTATAAATAGAATATAATTATTAAAAAGGTATATATAGGAATTTAAGGTAACGATGATAATGGTCGTAATGGTCAATCGACCGAAAGGGGTAATATGGGTTATATAGTAAATTTTATGTTTAAGGTATTTCTTAAAATGTCAATCAAGGTTTTTGAGAAAGAGTGCAACAATCACGAAACGTGTAGAGGGTGTAAATTTGGTACGTTATGGAATGGATGCAAGGTAATGGAGCTTCCGCCTGTAAAATGGAGAAGTGAATTTTACAAGAATATTTTGAAGAAAGGAAAAATCAAATGAATAAATTAAAAATAAGTATTTTCAGAGTTAAAAAATATAATGCAACATATAACCATGTTATTTGCGTTGATGGAGTGCCAACCTGTATAACAGAAAGTGTATCGAGAGCGAATGAAATCATGTCATATTTGTCTGGAAACAAAAATGTAAAAATAAAAGATGGAACAGTTAAAAATGCACTTGATGAGGTTTTAAATTATAAATCAAAGGAGAGCGAATTAAAATGAATAAAAAAGATTCCATGCAATATATAAATACTCAAGTCTGGTCTTATTTTAAAACGTTTCTTGAAAATTCCGATTGCAAACAGTTTCAGACTTCTTGTCAGAGTTTAGTCCAGGAAATTTATAAAACAGGAGATAGCACAATGTTGAATTTTTGCGAGAATATCATAATTTGTTATGTGCCGATCATAAACAGTGTGAAAGAGTGGGAGTAGTTTAAAATAAATTAAAAATAATTATCAAAAAGTATTGTAAACTATTGCGAACTATGATATATTAGTAGTGTAGTAAATTATTAATTTAAAAAGGAGAAAGAAAATGAGAGTATTAGTAGCGTGTGAAGAAAGTCAGGCAGTAACCGTTGAACTAAGAAAATTAGGACATGAAGCATATTCGTGCGACATTATGGAGTGTAGTGGCGGACATCCTGAATGGCATATTATGGGAGATGTATTGCCGTTATTAAATGGATTGTGTGATATTACAACAATGAATAGTGGAATTCATTATATTGATGGCAGGTGGGATATGATTATTGCATTTCCACCATGTACAGACTTATGTGTTAGCGGTGCAAGACATTTTGAGAAGAAAAGAGCGGATGGAACACAACAAAAAAGTATTGATTTTTTCATGAAATTTGCAAATGCTGATTGCGACAAGATAGCAATTGAAAACCCAATTGGGATAATGTCTAGTGAATGGAGAAAACCAGAACAAATAATACAACCTTATGAGTTTGGAGATAGTTTTAAAAAGTCAACGTGTGTGTGGTTAAAAGGATTGACATTGTTAAAATCAACAAATATTGTGGAACAGGGAGAATTTATAGAATTTACTTCAAAAAAAGGAGTTCATAAAAAACAACCAAAATGGTATGCAGATGCATTAAGTTTACCGCCAAAAGAAAGAGCAAAAGTTAGAAGTAAAACTTTTCCAGGCATAGCAAAAGCAATGGCTGAACAATGGACGGTATAAAAGGAGAAAAATCATGCCAAAACAAAAACCTAAAAAAGTATTGTCAGTAGATGTAATCAACAAACTAATTTCAGATTATCAATCAGGACTATCACTAAAAGAAACTTGTAAGCTAAACGGAATCAGCTTATTTTATGGACGCCACTACCTGAAAAGCTATATCCGTACACCATGCGATCAATGGAAGTCCGAAGTAGTCGAAAAATATATGAGTGGAGAAACGTGTACGGCGTTAGCAGAAAAGTATGATTTGTATATTCCAACGGTTAGAACATATTTAGAATCAGTAGGTGCAATCGAAGAACGGAAACGGATTACAATCGAATCATATCAGCCTGTAATTGAAGATTACAAAAACGGATTAGTGCAGCGTGAATTGGCGGAGAAATATTCACAGTTTAGCAAGGGTACAATTCATCATATAGTTGATAAATACTGTCAGAAACGAAATGCTACAACAGAAGAAATTGATGAATACGAAATGATTGATAAGTTGCCGAAAGCAGAAGTTAAAGCAAAGATTCGAGTTTTTAGAACGAAAGAACACGTTTACAAAGATATATTTGATTTGGTTGCCGGTGTATAGTTAAATTAAAATTTAATTCATTAGAACAGAAAGGATAATTACATGAAAGATATAGAATATGATAGTGGCAGACCTTTAATGCGACTTGAAAAAGGTGATAGGGCTATCATTAGAGTTAATTCGCCTACTAAAGATAAATATGCTGATATTAAAAACGGAGTGTATAAAGCCATATGTACTGAACCATACGCATTAATTTGTGAGGAACAACCGCTTCTTAATGGCAAATACTGTTATTGGTACGGTAACAAATGGGGTTGTAGTGGTGGCATTTATGCAGATGAAATAGGTGGTAAAAAGGATAGTTAAACTGAAATTTAAAGGAGAACAAAATGTACTTAGTAAATGTTGAAGATCGTAGAGAACGCAGAGATATAACCGCAACAAGTAAATCAAAACAGACGAATGCAAATAAGACAGAAAAGACTATGCAAGGTTATTACGATATGATGATTAAACAAGAAGTTAATCAATTAGCTATTGGAGAGAGTGAACCGGTCGGAAGTTTTAAGCATAAGCCGTATTGCAATGATATTAAGTTAAAATAGTCTTAATCGTGCGAAATTGGTATCAAATCGTAACTGAATCGGTTTAAATGTAAAGTTGTTAGGGTAACTGATAAAAATTGAAATTTGGGCGAAATAGAAAGGTAGAAAAGAGAATGGAAAAATTAAGTAAGATATTTTCAACAATTGCATTTTTAGGTTTAGCGTCAGTATTTGTGGGGTTTATTTTTATTATTTGGTTTGGAATTATTGGCGTTAAAATAATGGGAACAGGTGCAACTGTGTTTTTATTCTTTGCATTGTTGTATTCGGTCAGTGTTGGAAAGAAAGGAGAATAATTATGAATGAATCACAAAGAGAATATTCCGATTACTTAACTCGCTTATCTCGGAACAGTCAAAAATCAGCACAGGATTTCAACAAAGAAAAGATTGTGCGAGAGGTTGGGAAGAGTTACGGATTGAGTGAAAAAGAAATGAATGAGGTTGGGAGAAGTATAGAAAATAGCTAATTCCGTTATAATTTGACATTTTCACACACAGGGGTTAAAATTGGTTGATAGAATGTAATAAATCTATTGACCTTTTTTGTGTTTAGAAAGGGATAAAATGAGGGGGGAGTTGATGGCGTGGAATTAACGGATAAACAAAAGATATTTGTAAATGAATACGTTGTTGACTTTAATGCGACCAGGGCAGCAATTAAGGCTGGATATTCAAAAAGTAGTGCTAGACAGATGGGAACTGAAACCTTGTCAAAACCGTATGTTCGGGAAGCTATCAATAAGGTTATTAGCGAATTAAACGAACAGTGCAACATTAAAAGAGAAAGGGTTATCAACGAAATAGCCAGTATTGCGTTCGATGATATATCGAATTATGCAGACTTTTCAGGGGACACCCTTGTATTAAAAAACAATCAAGAAATAGATACAAGGAATATATCGGAAATATCCATTGATAGATATGGATGCCCTAAAATCAAACTGTATAATAGAGATACGGCATTGTATAAGTTAGCTGAATATCTAGGGCTCGATAGAATAATTACTGAAAATCAAGAAGTTGAAATTGATCCATTAAGTCAATCGTTAAAAGAACTTGGAGATAAGTTATGATTAGCGATAAGCAAGTCAAATTGCTTGCATTTCCATATTCAAAATATGATGCACTTGTTGCGGATGGGGCAATTCGGTCTGGAAAGACTTCTATTATGACAATATCGTTTGTTGATTGGGCTATGTGTGAGTTTAACAATTGCAATTTTGCTATTTGTGGAAAAACGGTTGGTTCTGCAATTAAAAATATAATTACTCCATATTTAGGGCTTACTCAAACAAAGCAGAAATACAATGTGAAATTTACACGTTCCGATAATCGAATGGTTGTAACTAAAGGAAATAAATCTAATACATTTTATGTTTATGGTGGAAAAGACGAATCTTCATATATGCTAATTCAAGGCATAACGCTTGCTGGAATCTTATTAGATGAAGTCGCACTTATGACACGCTCATTTGTGGAACAATCACTTGCCAGGTGTTCGGTTAGTGGCTCTAGGTATTGGTTTAATTGTAATCCAGACAGTCCAAAACATTGGTTCTATCAGGAATGGATTCTAAAAGCCGATACGAAAAATACGTTACATATTCATTTCGATTTGGAAGATAATCCATCATTAACAGAATCGATTATACATCGTTACAAATCTATGTATTCTGGTGTATTTTACGATAGATATATTCGTGGTTTGTGGGTAGTCGCAGAGGGTTTAGTTTATCAGAATTTTTCAAAAGAAAAACACGTTATTGATTTTGATGATATGATTTCGAAAATGTCTGCTGCCGATAAGATGCGATTTGAAAGGACCGCTGAATATTATGTATCGTGCGATTATGGAATAACAAATCCGTTTGCGTGTTATCTTTGGTGCGTATACAATAAGGTTGCGTATTGCATTAAAGAATATTATTTCGATAGCAGAGAATTAGACCGTAGACGAACAGACGAAGAACACTATCTAGCAATTGACAATATGTTGATGAATTATAATATACAGTATTTTGTCATTGATCCGTCCGCTACTTCATTCAAAGAAACGATTGCAAGACATGGACGGTATGATATACTTAACGCAAAAAACGATGTGCTAAATGGAATATCAAACGTTACCACTCTGTTAGAAACGGAACATATTAAATTTGACAAATCATGTGTTCATTTAATTGATGAATTCGGACTGTATCGGTGGGATGATAAGTCAATGGAAGATGCGGTTATAAAAGAATTTGATCATGCACAAGATTCATTGCGCTATATGGTTATGACAATATTAAGACAGGAATTCGATTGGTTTAGTTGGGGGAGTTAATTACTGGAAAGCGAGGATTAATGAAAACAGTTAATATTTTAGGAACGGAATACACGATATTGTTTCAAACAGAATCAGAAAATCCAAAATTAAAAGATGCGAATGGTTTGTGCGAACAATATTCAAAAGAAATTATAATTGAGAATCCCGATGCATACAAAGACGAACCAATGACAGTATCTAATTTGCCAGAATTTACAAATAAAGTATTGCGCCATGAAGTAATTCATGCTTTTATTGGAGAGAGTGGGCTTAGAAGTAATACGGACTGGGCTGAAAATGAAGCAATGGTTGATTGGATAGCTATACAATTCCATAAAATAGAACAAGTTTTTAAAGAACTCAACATATAAAACAGGGGGGTAAAAAATGATAATTGGAGATATTTTAGATTCGTTCATTGTGGCGATTGCAAGGATGCGTAGAATGAGTTTGGCAAAGCAGACGGCAAACAATTTGGATAATGATTTTAACGTTGTTTCCGATACGTCCATTACAAATACAGTTGCTAACAGATTTTCAACTAAAGTTATTGGGGATTCAAAGATTGTGATAAAGTGGAAAGTCGCAATTAAGTCAATTGAATCGTTTCTGAAAAGATTTCAGAATAATACTTTTAAAAATGTAATCAATGTTTCGCTTGGAACAGGCGATTGTTTAACAATTCCAACATTTGACGGAAAAAGATTTGGCACAAGGTTAGTTCCGAATGGCTCTTTCATCATTACCGAAATGTCAGGCGAGGATATAATGGGGGCATGGGTACTTGGTGGAGAATATACCGCAGAAAATGGAGATTATTACTGTTGGAAAGAATTACATTCTGTTGGAACTGATGAAAATGGAATAAGTTATGCAATGGTTGAGCGGTTCGCATTTAAGGGTTTGAAAGATGGAAAGCAGATTCCGTTAGAAGCATATCCTGGATTTAAAAATATGGACGAAAAAGAATTAGAAGTGTTCAAGCAAACAGTTATTCCAAATTATGATAAGCCATTGTTTGGCAGAATTAAATGCCCTGTTCTAAATAGAGAAGATTTAAACAGTCCATACGGTGTGCCGATCACTTATGGCAATCAGAAAACTGTTGAAGATGTAAAAGAAGCTATTCGGATTTTGAACAATGAAATGAAACGAGTTAGAACAAAGATATTTTTTAATAAGATTCTCGGAAAGAAAGACGAAAACGGAAAAGTAATACTCCCGCAGGATGAAGATTTTATGATTCCGGTTAGTGCTTATGGAGATCAGTCCGCAAGTAAGTTAATTGAATCGTTTGCGCCTACTCCAAGGTTTGAGCAATACAAACAATATATTGAATTTAGTATGAAACTGCTAGAATCCATGATTGGAATATCACACGATACAATGACAGAGCCATCAGATACTTCTCTTGTGACAGCAACAGCAATTAGAGTTTCCATGTATGAATCGTTAGCGTTAGTCGATGCGATCCGTAAAAGTGCCGAAATAGGCATTTCCGATTTAAATGATGCGGTATGTGCGTTATACAACAAGGTTAAAAAAGAAAACGAACCATTAGCAACAGGATATTCACTTTCATTCGATTGGGATGATAGTATGAGAGAAAACTCAACGGAATATTTTAATATGTTGATGCAATCCGTATCACTTAATACAACTGAAAAAGCAGAGTTACGGTCATGGTTACACAACGAACCGTTAGAAATTGCTAGAGATAGAATCGCAGAGATTGAAGCCGATTCTGAACCAATTGACACAGCTGTTTAATATTAAAGGGTAATCAGAAATGGTTACTCTTTTTTGTTGCGGTAAAGTGTGAAAGAATGAAATAAAGTTGTTGCTATTATGTTTATGTTATGGTAGAATTAATATAGAAAATAATTTAGTTGCGGCGGTCAACCTAAACCGTCAGAATGGAGAGAGAAATGGAAAGATTGCAGAGTGTGACCGGTTGTAAAGTAATGTCGTTTAGTGAATGTATAAAAGAATTTGGGTGGAATTTAAAGGATGACGGAGATTGTTTTAAAGTAACTTGCGGTTGTGGAGATAGTCATATTGTTTATTCAGGATTTATCGGAACGGAAGTTATTGAGTGCCAAGGATGTGGAAAAAGAATGACTGATTTATTTTCACCTATACAAACAGGAAATGCAACTTGTACAATATTAAATCCGTCAGATTATGAAATTGAAAAAGATGAAAACGGACATTATAAATATTGGATTGCTGGAAATAAAGACGGATTGATTTTAAAAGAAAGCGAGGACGCCTCATGCAATTAGGATCATACATTAAATCACGCAGAATCAATCTCGGACTAACTCATAAACAGTTAGCGGAAAAAATGGATACAACAGTCACAACTATATCAAAATGGGAAAATAACCATGTTGAACCAGGATGGAGAAATTTTATATTGTTATGTAAAATATTAGGAATGAATCCATTCGATTTTATAGAAAGCGAGGATAAATAAATGACGAATGAAGAAGCAATTAAATTATTAAATCAAGAAAAAATACCAATGATACTAGACGGAAAGCCGAATGAGCATCTCGCGGTAACACATATTAAGGCAATTGAAGCACTCGAAGAAAATACCAGGCTTAAATCCGAGATTGAGCAACTTAAATTATATGCAACAAGTTTAATTAATACTAGAAATTTAAATGAAGAAACAGCAACCTCTATTCGACAAAAAATGCAAAGAGAATTAATAATGCATGAAGAAATTGAGCAGTTAAAATCAGAATTATATCAATTAACATATAGAAATTGTCTGCAATGTTTTAATTACGGAAAATGCTCAATTTTTGATAATTATAATATAACAAATTGTTCTGATTTTGAATTAAAAGGAGGTAATAATGATTCAAAAATATGACGAAGAAGATTTTATAAATAACCTAACAAATCCAGTCTACTCAATCATGCAAGAAACACAATATAGCGTGCTTTCTGTTATAACGAATCGCATTAAAAAAATAGGTAAACTAAGTCCGACTGATGCGCAACGATTAAGCCAATTAGTGCGCATGGAAGATTTAAAAACGATTGAATCCATAATTGCAGCAGGCACGAATTTATCAACAAAGCAAGTCGATTACATTATAGAACAAGCAGCCGCGAATAATGACAATCTAGCGGATAATCTGTATAAGGCTAGGAATATGCCACCAAGTAAGTTTACTACAGATTTAGCACTATTAAACGTGGTTAATCAGGCAAAGAAAAGTGTGACTAATGGAATGGTAAAGCTGTCAAATACTTCCGCCATGAATCTGGTTATGAATAACAAAACTATATCAATTGAAAAGGCTTATAATTATGCTGTCAATCGTGCCATATTTGAAGTACAGCAAGGCTTGTTTGATTATAGAACAGCTACACGCTCTGTTATATCTGAATTAGCTAGAAATGGTCTTGGTGTGGTAGAGTACGAATCAGGCTACAGAAGAAGATTAGATTCTGCTGTCAATCAAAATATTCAAGACGGAATTAGGCAGATGAATATGGCATATCGAGAAGTTCAGGGAGAACAATTTCAAGGCGATCACGTTTTTGTAAGTTTTCATGCGATGCCAGCCCGGGACCATTGGCAAATTAATGGATCTGATTATACTAAAAAAGAATGGGAACGTGTTTCTAATAGTTTAGAACGTCAAGTCGGTCAGAACAATTGTCGCCATTATATTACTTATGGAATCACAGGCATTTCACAGAATCCAATTACAGATAAAGAACGCCAGGATGCAATTTCAAATTCAAACAGTACTGTTCAATATACCACTTTACAGAAAGATAAAGACGGTAATTTTATCAAGAAAGAGTTGAAAAAATACGATGGTAGCCAAAAAATGAGACAAGTCGAAACAAATATTCGACAACTCAAAGATGTTCGCAATCAATTATCATTAAACGATGATAAAATAGGCGTGTCTGAATATGAACGAAAAATCAAACAGAAAACAGATTATTATAAAAAAATATCAGGCGAGATTGGATTAAAACCACAAATGGAAAGGTTGAGAGTTTATACTCCAAAGAAATAAAATACATTAAGACCGATTGATTTCGGTCTTTTTTGTTGCCGAAAAACAAATAATTATGTAAACCAATCGAATTATTATGTAAACCAACACAGATATTATGTAAACCAAATAGCATAAATGTTACAAAAATTCCACCAAATTAGAGAAAATGTTACAAAAACAGTCATTGTCAGAAAGTCCGCAAACACGCATAAACACTGACTAAAATTAAATAACACCTGTAATGTTACAAATGTTACAAGGAAAAATAGGTCACTCGTATATAGATTAAAAAAATATACAAGTTTATACTTTTTATTTTTTTCTATACATGTAGACCTTGGAAATTCTTGTAACATTGTTACACTTTTTAGCAACTATACAAAATAGACAAAAACAAGGATAAATATAGAGTATATACTATTATTAACTATGTAAACTACTCTATTATACTATACACTATCAACAAATATTGGAATTTCGGTTTTTGCTACATTTTTGTAACATTCTTGTTACACATCGTTATTTTTGTTACATTTCTAATAAAAACAGTAAAAACAGGTCAAAATCCAACTTTCTTCCTTATGTGAGTGTTTCCGCATGGGTAACGTCTACTTTATTTAGTAAAATAACTTTCAAAACCACTATATATTGACAACTTCATAAATCGGTATTACAATTAAAGATAGATATTT
>Ga0209373_10001176_pt1 | contig 32826 bp, 28 predicted proteins | sample Higcelweek5metaG_FD_187173 | JGI IMG/M metagenome (GOLD analysis project Ga0209373, IMG submission 187173) | Freshwater pond sediment microbial communities from the University of Edinburgh, under environmental carbon perturbations - High... | ecosystem: Environmental > Aquatic > Freshwater >... | reverse complement strand
CCTCGATCAACTGTTCAGGTTAGGAGCAAGAGGCGGGCGAGAACCGAGCCGGATCGCGGTCTCGTGACCAGGGGTCCAACGGTTTCTCGCCCGCAACACCATAATTGCACATCATCGACACACAGGGTTCCATGGTGCCGCTTACGACCATGGATGCCGGGTCAAGCCCGGCATGTCTCAATTCTGATGATCCGTGCCCATCCGTGGCCGCGAAGCGGCATCTGTGTAATCCGTGTCTCTTGGCAGGACGGAAGCGATCAACCCCAGATCGGCTGGGCACATCCGCCGCACTACGGAATTTTAAACCGGACAGCAGTGGGTCAAGCCCGGCAATGACGAGCACCTTACCGCAATTCCGCGAAGGTTCTTTTGTTTCAGGAACGGATCAGAACTTGTAGCCGACCCCGGCGCCGAAACGCAGGCTGTTTTCCGGGGCGCTGTGCTCGCCTTCTTGCCGTCCGGCGGCGGCGAAGCCGCCCAGGGACAGCGACGGCGTGACGTCGTGGGTGAAGGACAGGGTCAGCGACAGGTCGCCGACGCTGCGGCTGGGATCGTAGGCGCCGGAGAAGGCGGAAAGACCGGCCTGGGCCGGGTTGACGCTGAACGCCTGGGCGCGGCCCAGTTCATAACCAAGGCGGAAGGCCGCCACGCTGTCGGGGCCGAAACCGGCATAAGCCGCCGAGAAATCGGCGATGGTGGTGTCGCCGTCGCCGCGCAGCGACGATTTGACGGTCACATCGGGAAAGGCATAGGCGGCATAGCCGCCCAGCGCCATACGGCCAGAATTCCCCGAGGAATCCGACATCGCACCGGCGGAAAAGCCGCCCTTGGTGTTGTACAGCTCGGTCTGCAGGGCGCCGCCGTTCAGGCTCATGCCGCCGACCACCAGACGCGGACGCGCCTCCTCGGCCCAAGCGGGCAAAGCGGGCAGCAGACACAGGCAAGTCAGGGCAAGACGCTTCAACATGGGGGTGCCTAACGGCTCGAACACGATATCTTGCCGGACTCATATAGGGTCCATACCCCCTATGGGAAGAGGACTCCGCTTTGAACTGATTCAAAAGAATCACACTGTTGCAGATGAAACACACCCGTTCACCGCCACCGGACCCGCCTAGGGTATTCACCTTTGTGTTTATCCCTGCCTTCGTCTATCCTGTCCGTATTGAAAAGGGGGGTGCGACATGGTCGCACGGGGGCTTACTAAGGCGTTCATATTCCTGATATTTTTCGCGTCCGCGCCAGCCCTGGCGCAGGAGCGCCCGCTGCGTTTGGGGTTGATGCCGACCAACGCGGTTCTGAACGTCCTCAGCCTCTACCAACCCCTGTCCAAACACCTGGAACGCGCCCTGGGCCGCCCGGTCGAGATGTCGGTGGCGCGCTCGTTCCGCGCCTATCACGACGAAATCGCGGCCGAGGAATGCGACGTGGTGGTGCCCGCCCCGCATTTCGGCGTCATCGCGCTGGACCACGGTTATGTACCGCTGTTCCGCTACAAGCCCGAGCTGCAATCGCTGATCGTCCTGAACAGGAACAGCGGCATCGCCTCGGCCGGACAATTGAAGGGCAAGAAGGTGCTGACCGCCGACCGCATCACCGCCGTCTCGGTCATCGCCGAACGCTGGCTGGAACTGGATTTCGGCCTGCGGGTCGATCAAGACTACACCCTTGAGGAAGCAGCCAACCACACCGCCGCCATCCGCGCCGTGGCGCTGGGCATCGCCGATGCCGCCATCACCACGCCGCCCGCCCTGGTTCAGGTTCCCGCCGAAATCCGCGATGCCGTCACCGTGCTGCACAGCCGCCTGACCCTGCCGCAAATGTTCCTGATGGCCCATCGCCGCCTGGGCCCCGACACCGTCGAGCACATCCGCGCCGCCCTGGACAGCTTTGCCGACACCGAGGACGGCAAGGCCTTTTTCGCCAAGGGCTATGGCGGCCTGGTGCCGCTCGCCCGCGCCGATGTGGAACAGGCCCGTCCCTACGCCGAACTGGTTTCCCGCCGCATCAGGGCCACGCCATGAGCATGCTGTACCCCCATCTGCCGCCGACCCGGTCGCTGCGCATCCGCCTGCTTTTGGCCAGCGTGCTGATCGAGGCGGTGATGCTGACCCTGCTGATCGCCAACGGCGTGCGGCTGGTTGACGAACATCTGGTGCGCAACACCCAGGTGCGCGTGGAATTCCAAGAGGCGTCCTACAACATCACCCTGGCCAGCCTGCTGGCATCGCGCGATTACAGCGGCCTGCAAAGCGTGATCGAGGGCTGGCGCGCTGCCGACAACGTCAGCTACATGGTGGTGTCCGACAGCGCAGGGCGCATGGTGGCCCGTACCGGCTGGAGCGCCGAGACCCCGCCGCCAGCCGAAGACGCGGTGCTGTCGCCCGATTCGCCGCAATACCGCGGCGAGTTCGACGTCACCTATCTGAACCAGCGTTACGGCCATGTCCATTACGCCATGGACACTGCCTTCCTGGCCCTGGCCCGCGATCAGATGCTGCGACAGAGTCTGATCATCGCCGCCATCGAGATCACGCTGACCGCCGCCCTGCTGGCCTCGGTCGGCTATCTGCTGACCCGCCACCTGGGCGCCCTGACCCAGGTGTCGCTGCGGGTGGCGCGCGGCGATTTCTCGCAGCATATCGACATCAAGCGCAGCGACGAGGTCGGCGTCCTCAGCCAGGCTTTCAACACCATGGCCGACGCGGTGCGCGCCCGCATCGACGAGTTGGAGGAAAGCCACGAACGCTTCCGCGCCATCGCCAATTACACCCATGGCTGGGAAAACTGGTTCGGCATCGACGGCCGCCTGCGCTGGATCAATCCGGCTGTCGAGCGCGTCACCGGCTATTCGCCGCAGACCTGCTACGTCATGCCCGATTTCCCCATGCCGCTGGTGGTGCCCGAGGATTGCGACAAGGTGGCCCGCCATCTGGCCGCCGCCCAGGCGGGCAAATCAGGCGAGGACGAGGAATTCCGCGTCACCCGCCGTGATGGCGAGGTGATCTGGGTCGCCATGTCGTGGCAACCCATCTTCGACCGCGCGGGCGTGTCGCTGGGCTTCCGCGCCTCCATGCGCGATGTCACCGCCCAGACCCGCAGCATCGCCTTGATGCTGGACGCCAAGAACGAGCTGGAACGCCTGCTGCACGCCGCCTCGCACGATTTGCAGGAGCCGGTACGGCTGGTCCAGACCTATACCCAGATGCTGGAACGGGAACTGCGCGAAGACCTGCCCGAGGGGGCACGCGACAGCCTGTCCATCATCCGCCAGGGCACCGGCCAGTTGCGCCATCTGGTCAAGGGCCTGACCGATTTCAGCCACAGCGCCCATGCCCGCTCGGGCTTCACCGCCGTGGATTGCCGCGCCGTGGTGGACAAGGCCATCAGCGATTGCGGCCCCGCCGCCGCCGCCGCCGATTTCCAGATTGATCCCCTGCCCCAGGTGTTCGGCGACGCCCCGACCCTGCACATCCTGTTCGAGAACCTGATCAGCAACGCTATCAAGTTCCGCCGCAAGGACGTGCCCGTCCAAATCCGCATCACCGGCACCGCCGAGGACGGCGGCTGGCGCATCGACGTGGCCGACAACGGTATCGGCATCGACCCCGCCGATCTGGCCACCATCACCCGCCCGTTCTCACGCGTGTATCCGCGCAGCGACTTCCCCGGCGCCGGTCTGGGACTGGCCTCGGCCAGCAAGGCCGCCGCCGTGCATGGTGGCCGTCTGTGGCTGGATTCAGTGCCCGGCCAGGGCACCATCGCCCATGTCTGGCTGCCCGCCTTGGCGGAATAGGGCCTAAACCGCCCGCACGTCGGCCAGGAACTTCTCGACCAATCCCCGCACCGATTGGGCGTCGTTGGCGACGCCGTGGGCGATGCCCAGCACCGATTGGGCGGCGGAGCCGGTGGTTTGCGCCGCCTGCTGCACCCCCGTCATGCTGGCCGAGACCTGATCGGTGCCGATGGCAGCCTGTTCCACGTTGCGGGCGATTTCGGCGGTGGCGGCGGCCTGTTCCTCGACCGCCGAGGCGATGCCCGCCGAGGCCTGGCCGATTTCGCCGATAATGCCGACAATCTGGTTGATGGCGCCGACCGCCTTGCCCACGCGGTCACGGACTTCGGCCACCTGGATCGAGACTTCATCGGTGGCCTTGGCGGTCTGCACCGCCAGTGATTTGACCTCGTTGGCGACCACGGCGAAGCCCTTGCCCGCTTCCCCCGCCCGTGCCGCCTCGATGGTGGCGTTCAGGGCCAGCAGATTGGTCTGGCTGGCGATGTCGGTGATGGCCTGGACCACGGTGCCGATATGATTCGCCGCCTCGGCCAGGGATTGCACCAGGGTGTTGGTTTCGTCGGCCCGCTCGCTGGCATGGCGCGAGATAGCGTTGGCGTGTTCCACCTGACGGCCGATCTCATCGATGCTGGCCGCCAGTTCCTCGGCCGCCGCCGCTACCGTCTGCACGTTGCTGGCCGCCTGCACGGCGGCGCTGGCGGCGGTTCCCGCCTGTTCGCTGGCTTGGCGGGCGGCGTCGGTCATGACCGAGGAATCCTCTTCCAGCTTGCCCACTTCCCCGGCCACCGTGCCCAGCACCTGCCGCACCTCGGCGTCGAAGGCATGGGTCAGGGTGGAAATGGTCTTGGCCCGCTCCAGATCAGCCTGGGCGCGGGCCGCCGCCTGCGCTTCCAACTGGCGTTCGGCCAGCAGCTTGTCCTTGAACACCGCCAGGGCGCGGGCGACGGTGCCGATCTCGTCGGCGCGTTCGGCGCCGGTAATGGCGATGTCCAGCTTGCCATCGGCCAGGGCGCTCAGCGCCGCCACCGATCCGGCCAGCGGGCGGGTGATGCCGCGCGTCACCACCAGCCATGCCAAGCCGCTGCCCAACAGCAGCGCGGCCAGGGTGACACCCAGGATGACCTCGCGGATCAATTGGACGGTGGCCGTGGTGCCCTGCAATTCGTGTTCGGCATGGTCTTCGGCGGTCTTGAAGAACGCCCGCACCGCTTCGCGCAGCTCCGATGCCTGCTTGCCCAGCGCCTTGACGCTGCTTTCCAGCGCCTGACGATCACCGCCGCGGGCCACGGCCAGCATGGCATCCTGGGCGACGGTATAGGCCGTGAAGCCCTTGCGCACCGGTTCCAGGGCGGCCATGCCGATCTCGGCATCCAGCACCTTGTCCAAGGACTCGACCCGCGATTGGAACAATTGCCGCTCGGCCATCAGGCCCTTGCTCACGCGGTCCACGTTCTGCGGTGCCGGATCGGCCAGCAACTGGTATTGCAGGGCGTTCATGGCCTGGATGTTGGTGTTCATGCGCGCCACCAACACCACGGCCTTGCCGTCACCGCTGACATCCACGATTTCATAGCCCAGGGAATCGGCGACTTTCCAGGCGGTGGCGCCCAGCCCAGCCAGGGCCAGCACGAACAGGGCCACGATGGCGAAGACTTTTTGGGCAATGGAAAATCTGCTGAGTGACATGGCCGCCGTCTCCCCTGCCGCGCAATCATTCGGAATGATTATAGGATTGCGCTTTGTCATGGCACAGGGTGAACAGGCGTCTTCCGCCATTAGTATGGATTTTGCTGTGCGTAACCCGCGCCGCGGTTGAGGTCGCGCATGGCGCGGTCCAGCCCCTCCAAGGTCAGGGGATGCATGCGCCCGCCCATGATCTGGTGCAGCATCTGGGTGGATTTGGTCCATTGCCATATCCGTTCGGGGGCGGGGTTCAGCCATACCGCGTCGGGCCATGCCGCCAACAGCCGCTCCATCCAGATCTGGCCGGTTTCCTCGTTCCATTCCTCGACCGCCGCGCCGGGGGTGACGATTTCCCACGGGCTCATGGCGGCGTCGCCGACGATCACCAGCTTCCAGTCGCGGGGAAAGGTGTGGATGACGTCCCAGGTGGCAATGTGATCGCCATGGCGGCGGTTGTTGTCCTTCCACAGGGTGCCATAGGGACAGTTGTGGAAGTAGAAATGCTCCAGGTGCTTGAATTCCGAGCGCGCCGCCGAGAACAGTTCCTCGCACGCCGCCACGTGTTCGTCCATGGATCCGCCTACGTCCAGCAGCAACAGTACCTTGATGCGGTTGTGCCGCTCGGGCCGCATGTGGATGTCCAGCATGCCGCCCGCCCGCGCCGTTCCGGCGATGGTGCCGTCCAGGTCCAACTCTGTGGCGGTGCCCTCGCGGGCGAAGCGGCGCAGGCGGCGCAGCGCCAGGCGGAAATTGCGGGTGCCCAGTTCGATGCCGTCGTCCAGATTGCGGAACTCGCGCTTGTCCCACACCTTGACCGCCCGGTTGTGGCGGTTGCGGTCCTGACCGATGCGGACGCCCGCCGGATTGGCGCCATAGGCGCCATAGGGCGAGGTCCCGGCGGTGCCGATCCACCTGTTGCCGCCTTCGTGGCGACCCTGCTGTTCCTCAAGCCGCTGGCGCAGGGTGCGCATCAGTTCGTCGAAGCCGCCCATGGCCTGGATTTCCGCCAGTTCCTCGGGCGTCAGCAGCTTTTCCGCCAGCGCCCGCAGCCAGTCGCGCGGCAGGGCCAGCAGCATCTCCTCGGCCCCGGTTTCGGGCGTGGCGGCCAGCACGCCGTCGAAGGTGGCGGCGAACACCCGGTCGAACTTGTCCAGGTGGCGTTCGTCCTTCACCAGGGCGGTGCGGGCCAGGTAATAGAAGTGCTCGGCAGAGAACCCGGCCACGCCCCGCGCCACCGCCTCCAGCAGGGTCAGATACTCGCGCAGCGAGACCGGCACCTTGGCATCGCGCAGGGCGAAGAACAGGTTCAGGAACATGGCGGCCCTAGCGCTGGCCGCGCGCGGCAAAGGCCAGGCGCTCGAACAGGTGGACATCCTGTTCGTTCTTCAGCAGTGCGCCGTGCAGGCGGGGGATCAGCGAGCGGCTGTCCTTGTTGCGCAAATCGTCGGGCGACAAATCCTCGGCCAGCAGCAGCTTGATCCAGTCCAGCAATTCCGAGGTGGAGGGCTTTTTCTTCAGTCCCGGCACGTCGCGGACCTCGAAGAACACGCCCAACGCCTCGCGCAGCAAAGCGGGCTTGATGCCGGGGAAGTGGACCTCGGCGATGCGGGCCATGGTGTCGTGGTCGGGAAAGCGGATGTAGTGGAAAAAGCAGCGGCGCAAAAAGGCGTCGGGCAGTTCCTTCTCGTTGTTCGAAGTGATGATCACCAGCGGCCGCTGCCGTGCCTTGACCACCTGCCGCGTCTCGTAGACGTGGAATTCCATGCGGTCCAGTTCCAGCAACAGATCGTTTGGGAACTCGATATCGGCCTTGTCGATCTCGTCGATCAGCAGGACCGGCGGCGTTTCGGCCTCGAACGCCTGCCACAGCTTGCCCTTGACGATGTAATTGGCGATGTCGTGCACCCGGCCGTCGCCCAATTGCGAATCGCGCAGGCGGGCCACCGCGTCATATTCGTACAGGCCCTGCTGCGCCTTGGTGGTGGATTTGATGTGCCACGCGATCAGATCGCGCCCCAAGGCGCGGGCCACTTCCTGGGCCAGCACGGTCTTGCCGGTGCCGGGCTCGCCTTTGATCAGCAGCGGGCGTTCCAGGGTCAGGGCGGCGTTGACGGCGACCATCAGGTCGTCGGTGGCGATATAGCTGTCTGTGCCGGTAAAGCGCATCTGGCGGTGTCCTCCTGCCGCGAGGGTAGAGGAGTGGGCCGGAAACGGGCAAGAAAATAGGCCGTGACGGGGGCGTCACGGCCTTAAGGGTGCGGGGACCAGGAGGGAGGAGGAACCCGGTCCCCGCAGCGGCACTCAAACCGCTTCGGAGATCAAGCGGCGGACTTGACCAGCGACTGGAACGCGGCGATACGGGCGTTCAGGGGCTCGAGCGCGGCAGAGAACACGGTCTGCGACAGTTCGACGAACTTACGGCCCTCGGCGATGGCGGCCTCGACCGACTCGCGGGCCAGCTTGCCCTGGATGTCGGCGAATTCGGCCGGGGTCTTGACGGCGAACAGCGCCTTGGCGGCGGCGTCGGCCTTCTCGGCCGAGGTGGTCAGGTAGGCCTGCGAGGCCTTGGCCAGTTCCTCGAAGCCCTTGGCGGCCAGGGTGGAGCTCTGCACCACCGCCTCGGCGTTTTCCTTGCCCAGGGCGACGAACTTCTCGAAACCTTCGATCTTCATGGTCATGGCTGTGATCCTTTCGACTGCCGACGACCGAACCGAGGGGCGGAAGGTCGTTGTGCACTGCAACATGAGCATAGAATACCGTTTCCACCGGCCAGTGCAAGCGGATTTTTGTGCAGTGCACAAAAACGTCATGGAGCAAGGGCGGACGGGGCTTTTGCGGCCCCGTCCCTTATGGGAATCAGGCCACGTGGCTTTGGCAGGGGGCGTCGATGCCCGCCACCGCCTTGACCAGTTTCTGGCCGCGTTCCGGTCCCTCGGTGAAGACCAGATGCAGGGTGCCTTCCTCCCAGGTGCGGACCTCGACGGCGACATTCTGTCCGGCGACGTTCAGGCGCCCTTGCAGGCCCGCCTTCTGCTGGGCGATGCCCAGGACGGCGGCGCCGCCCGCCGAGATGTCCTCCAGTCGGCCTTCAAGGGTTTCACCGCCCAGCACCACCGCGCAGGGCACGTTGACGGCGACGCGCGGGCAGATGCGGCGGTCGGCTTCCTTGGTGCTGGTGCGCACCACCCGGACCAGAACCTGGCGCAGGTCGTGGATGGAATGCGAGACATCGTTGGAGGCGTGGCGCACATCCCCGGCCTGGCCGCCGGTTTCGGCGGCGTCGGCGGAGACCGAGGCGATCAGCGCCGACACTTCCTTGGCGGCCGAGCTGGTCTCGACCACGTTGCGGCTGATCTCGGCGGTGGTGGCGCTCTGTTCCTCCATGGCGGCGGCGATGGAGGCGGAGACCTCGTCCACCCGGCGGACCGAGGCGGCGATGCCTTCGACCGCCGCCACCACCTCGCTGGTCAAGGACTGAATCTTGCCGATCTGGTTGGTGATTTCCTCGGTGGAGCGGGTGGTTTGGGTGGCGAGGCTCTTGACCTCGTTGGCGACCACGGCGAAGCCCTTGCCCGCGTCACCGGCGCGGGCCGCCTCGATGGTGGCGTTCAGGGCCAAAAGGTTGGTCTGGCTGGCGATGTCGCCGATCAGCACGGCGATCTCGCCGATCTTGCCCACTTCCTCGGCCAACGAGCCGATGATGCCCTGGGCCTGTTCGCCGTCCGTCACCGAAATGCGGGTGACTTCACCGGCATAGGCGACCTGGGCGGCGATTTCCTGGATGGACGCCGCCATCTGTTCGGCGGCGCCCGCCACCGCCTGGGCGTTGGCCAGGGCTTCCTCGGCGGCGGCGGCGACGCCCTGGCTGTGGGCGCTGACCCGTTCGGCGGATCGCGCCATGGCTTCGGCGTCGCTGGCCATCTGGTGGGTGCGTCCGGCCACCGCCTCGACGGCGGCGCCCGCTTCGCGCTCCACGGTTTCGGCCATGTCTTCCAGCGCCTTGGCCCGTTCCTCGGCGGCCTTGCGCTCGTGCTCGGCCCGCTCCTGGGCGCCATAAGCCAGCTTGGCCTTCATGGCGCGCAGCAGCACGGTCAGGCGGCGGAATTCGTTAGCGGGCGGGGTTTCGATCTCGTGGCCGAAATCGGCACGGGCGATGGCATCGAAATGAGCCTCGAAACGGGCCAGCGGACGGCGCACCGCCGCCAGCAGCAAATGCCCGCCCAGGGCGGTGACCGCCACCGCCACCACGACGATGGCGAACATCAGGATCAGGTGGAAACGGAAGTCAGCCTTGGCCTCGGCGAAATCGGCGTTGGCCAGGGTGACCTGCAACTGCATCAGCTCGCGGTTGGTGGCGTGGGCCGCCTCGAACAGCGGCGTGACCTTCTTGGCGAACAGCGATTCGATGCGCAGCGGATCGGAATTGCGCGCCGCCTCGATCACCGGCAGCAATCCTTCCTGGACGAAGGCGCCGCGTTGAGCCGCGAAACGGTTGGCCAGTTCGGCTTCCTCGCCGGTCATGGTGTGGGCGGTGAAACGCTGCCACAATTCATTGATCTGGGTGACGTTGTCTTCGATGCGCTTGATGCGCCCGGCGATGATCTTGTCCTCGCTGCCGTCGCGCAGGTCGATGACCAGCAGGGTGGTTTGCTGCAAATTGTCGCGCATGCGGTCGACGATGTCGCCGATCTGGCCGGTGGGGACGGTGCGGTCCTCGATGGCCGAGCGCAAGGCCTCGTTGCTGTCGCGGATACCGGCCAGTCCCAGGCCGCCCACCAGCATCATCAGAATGATCAGGCCGCTGAACAGCACGGTCAGACGGCCGGTGATGGCGGCGCCGAACACCTGCAGGCGGTGCGACAGCCCGGCGGGGATGGCGTCGCCTTCCTCGACCCGCAGGCTGGTATCGCCGCCGCGCAGGCGGGCATAGGCGGCCTCGGCGGCTTGGATCTGGGCGCGCGACGGCTTGGAGCGGATCGAGATATAGCCGGTGACCTGGCCATCCTCGGTCACCGGGGTGACGTTGGCGCGGACCCAGTAATAATCGCCGCTTTTGGTGCGGTTCTTGACCAGGCCTTCCCACGGGCGCCCGGCCTTGACCGTGGCCCACAGATCGGCGAAGGCCTGGGGCGGCATGTGCGGGTGGCGGATCAGATTGTGCGGCTGGCCGATCAGCTCGTCTTCGGTATAGCCGCTGATGGCGATGAAGGCGCGGTTGACGAAGGTGATGCGACCGCCGGTGTCGGTTCGGCTGACCAGCAACTGGCCTTCCGGCATCTCGATTTCGCGATCGGTGACCGGTTCGTTTAGACGCATGCTTCGTCCCCTCCCCTGGGGTGTTCCCCTTATTGTGGGTTTCCGATATGCCGGAAGCCCGCAAGGGGAGCAAGGGAATGTGACATACACCTCTGTGCGTAAGCTTTAGAATTATTCTTTAAGTGATGGTCTCCACCACCGTCAGGAAATTCCGTGTCACCGGAGTGATGATTTCGCGATGGATCAGCAACAGGTCCAACATGGAATCGGACCCCGCGATGGCGGCATAGGCGACGCCCTCGAAGCCGACCCGGCACATGGTCTGCGGCACCACCGCCAGCCCCAGACCGGCGCCGACCAGCCGGATCATGGTGGACATCTGGTGGGCCTCGACCGCGATGCGTGGGGCATACCCGGCGGCGCGGCACAATTGGGTGATCTTGTCGTACAGGCCGGTACCGATGTGGCGGGGGTTCATCACCAGACCTTCGCCCGCCACTTCCTCCATGCCGATGCTGTCCCGTCCGGCCAGCGCATGGTCCGACGGCAGGGCCAGCACCAGCGGTTCGCGCAGGATCAGGCGGCCGACCACGCCGGGCGGCAGATTGTGGGCGGCGGGACGGGCGAAACCAAGGTCCAGCCGTCCCTCGGCCACCGCTTCGATCTGGGCCCCGGTGGACATCTCGCGCAAGGATACCCGCACCTCGGGATACAGGTTGCGGAAGCTGCGCAGGATGCGCGGCATCACCTCGGTGAACGGCACCGAGCCGGTGAAGGCCATGTCCAGCCGCCCGGCCTCGCCGCCCGCCGCGGCGCGGGCCAGCCGCCCCAGATCGGCGGCGCGGGCCAGGATGTCGCGGGCCTCGGGCAACAGGGCGTCACCCGCCGCCGTCAACTCGACCTTGCGGCGGTTACGGTCAAACAGCCGGGTGCCCAGTTCGGCCTCCAGCGCCTTGATCTGCTGGCTCAGCGGCGGTTGCGCCATGCGCAGGCGTTCGGCGGCACGGCCGAAATGCCGTTCCTCGGCGACGGCGACGAAATAGCGCAGGTGACGCAGTTCCATGAGATGTCCTGAATATCACCGTGTGCTGTGTAATATATTGGAAATTCCATAGGCGGGAAAGCTAGCATCGGCCCTCAAGTTGCGGAGTTCCTATGATCACCCTTGACCGCCGCCGTATCGCCGTCTTCATCGCCGGTGCCAGCGCCTTTCTCGACATGTATTGCACCCAAGCCCTGCTGCCCGATCTGGCCCGTCATTTCGACGCCAGTCCGGCCGAGGTCGGGCTGACCGTCACCATGTCCACGCTGGCCACCGCCCTGGTGGCGCCCATGGTCGGCGCCCTGGCCGACATGTGGGGGCGCAAGCGGCTGATCGTGTTCGGGGCGCTGGCGCTGGTGCTGCCGACCCTGGCCATCGCCGTGGTGGACAGCCTGCCCGCCATCCTGGCGCTGCGCTTCCTTCAGGGTTTGTGCCTGCCCGCCATCTTCACCGTCACCATGGCCTATGTGGGCGAGGAATGGCCCGCCGCCGAGGTGCCCGAGGTGGTCAGCATCTATACCGGCGGCACCGCGCTGGGCGGCGTGTCGGGCCGTCTGATCACGGCGGTGGCCGCCGACATGGTGGGGTGGCGCGATGCCTTCCTGGTGCTGGGGGCGGTCAATCTGGCGGCCGGTCTGCTGATCTGGGCGCTGCTGCCCGCCGCCAAGGGCTGGCGGCCGTCCGGTTCGCTGACCGAGACGCTGCGCGCCGCCTTCGCCCATTGGCGCAATCCGCGTCTGGTCGCCACCTTCGGCATCGGCTTCACCATTCTGTTCGCCCTGGTCGCCACCTTCACCTACGCCACCTTCTATCTGGCGGCATGGCCGTTCCTGCTGTCCACCACCGGTCAGGGCATGGTGTTCCTGGTTTATCTGTTGGGCACCATCTCGGCGCCGGTGGGCGGTAAGGTCATCGCCCGCATCGGCGCGGTGCGCGGCATGTCCATGGCGGTGGCGGCGGTGTGCGGCGGCCTGCTGCTGACCCTGGTGCCGTCCTTTCCGGCGGTGGTGGCCGGGTTGGGGCTGATGGTGTGCGGCATCTTCGTCTGCCAGACCGCGTCCATCAGCACCATCAGCGCCACCGCCAAGACCTCGCGTTCGGCGGCCATGGGCATGTATGTGACGCTGTATTACGTGGGCGGATCGCTGGGCGCGGTGGTTCCGGCCCCGCTCTGGCACCTGTACGGCTGGCCGGGGCCGGTGTTCACGGTGATCGTGGTCTCGCTGGGCGGCCTTGCCCTGGCATGGCGCTGGTGGGCGCCCGCCAGGGTTTGACGAGGCATATGGCGAGGGGGCTCTCTTCAGCGGCCATTGCGGCCGCGGCCAAGCCCGCGGAGGCGGGCGCCCGGCGAGGGCTAAACCAAAGCCATGACCTTGCCGTCCAGGTCCATGATCAGGGTTTCGACCTCCAGGCTGGGGTGGCGTTCCTTGATGGCGGCGCGCAGCTTGTTCAGTTGCTCGCGGTGGATGGCCAGTTCCTCGTCGCCCTTGAAGTCGCGCTCGAACACCACGCGATAGGCGCCGCAATCCTTGTGGTCCAGGACAATGACCTTCTTGATGTGATGCAGCTTGATGGCGACGTCCAGGTGGTCCCAGAAGGTCTTGCCCCAGTTCAGCTTGTCCGACATCGCGCCCAGCGAGCCGCCCGCCAGAACCACATGGTCGTACTGGTTGGTCATGGCGCGGGCGTCCATGTAGTGGACGATGTCGTCCACCAGCCGGTAATCCATGCAGGACAGCAAAAGCGCCTCGGCGGTACCGCCCGCTTCGGCGGGGACCAAGGGCAGGGCGGTGCTGGCGGTGGCGACCACGCCGCCCACCAGGGCCAGGCGCAGGAAATGGCGGCGGGCCAGGCCGTCGGCGCGGCAGCAGGATTCGTGGCCGGTATGGTTGCTCATGACGCGTTCTCCCGTGATTGTTTTGGGAAACTATATCTTTCGTGTCCGCCGCCGTCCCTCCGACAGAGGTCGCAATCGCGAGAAACATTGCCTTTTCCGGCGCCAATCCCTATCTGTTGCGCCATGGATACCGGCACCAAAAAGAACCTCATCGGCTTGTCGCGCGACGAACTGGCCGCCGAAATGGCGACCATCGGCGAGAAGCCGTTCCGCGCCAAGCAGCTGTGGCACTGGCTCTACAATCGCGGCGAGACCGATTTCGCCAAGATGACCTCGATTTCCAAGGTCATGCAGGCCCGGCTGGCCGATCATTACGTGGTCGAGCGTCCCGAGGTCGAGCGCGACCTGATCTCGGTGGATACCACCCGCAAGTGGCTGCTGAAATTCAGCGACGGCAACGAGGCCGAGACCGTCTACATCCCCGATGAAGACGAAGTGCGCGGCGCGGTCTGCGTCAGCTCCCAGGTGGGCTGCACCCTGACCTGCAAGTTCTGCCACACCGGCACCCAATTGCTGGTGCGCAACCTGACCCCGGCCGAGATCGTCGGCCAGTTCATGGTGGCGCGGGATGCCTATGGCGAGTGGCCGACCCCCGACGATCAGGCGCGCAAGCTCAGCAACATCGTCATGATGGGCATGGGCGAGCCGTTGTACAATTTCGACAACGTCGCCACCGCGCTGAAGATCGTCATGGACGGCGAGGGCATCGCGCTGAGCAAGCGCCGCATCACCCTGTCCACCTCGGGCGTGGTGCCGATGATGAAGCGCTGCGGCGAGGAACTGGGCGTCAATCTGGCCATTTCCCTGCACGCGGTCACCGATGACGTGCGCGACCGCATCATGCCCATCAACAAGAAGTACCCGTTGGCCGAACTGATGAAGGCCTGCGCCGAATACCCTGGCGCTTCCAACGCCCGGCGCATCACCTTCGAATACATCATGCTGAAGGGGGTCAATGATTCCCTGGCCGATGCCCGGCAATTGCTGCGGCTGGTCAAGGGGCTGCCCGCCAAGTTCAACCTGATTCCGTTCAACCCGTGGCCGGGGTCCGAGTTCGAATGCTCCAGCATGAAGGACGTCAAGGCGTTCTCGGACTATATCCAGGACAACGGCTATTCGGCGCCCATCCGCAAGTCTCGCGGCGCCGACATCCTGGCCGCTTGCGGCCAGTTGCGCTCGGAAAGCCAGCGGCAGAAATGCTCACGGCTGGCTGACCGCCTCAAGGTCGGCATCGCCGACGAACATCACGCCTTTCCCGCCGCCTGATTCCGATCTTCTTATTGGTTGTGTAAAAAGCCGTCACCCGCAAAGGTGGCGGTTTTTTGTATGGCCTGTAAAAAATGTGAATGGCTTTTGAAAAGTGTCAAAAATATTCAAATGAATACAAGTGCCATGCTTTGACTACGGTCAAGAGTGGTGTTCTTTTTCGTGATTTATTACTATTGAATGGTGCTGCGCACATGTGTAATTTCCCTGATGGGTGTGTGGGGTAATGCTTTTATTGGGCCGTTGTGGGGCGGCTCGCGCATGGGAAATCTTGGCATGTTCCGTCGTTTCCGGTCCCTGGGCGTCGCCCACAAGATCACCATCCTGATGATCGCCGCGCTGGTGGCGCTGGCGGCCACGGTATCGGCGGCCATCACCGCCTATGTCTCGCAATCGCTTGAACACATGGCCGCCGAACGGTTGGAACAGAACCTGTCGGTGCTGTACGCCGTGCTCAATCCCCGCCAGGAATCCTTCCACATGACCGATGGCCGCCTGATGTTGGGCGATATCGTGCTGGACGGCGACAACGATGTGCTGGATGCGGTGGTCGGTGCGGTCGGCGGCGTCGCGACCATCTTCAAGGGCGATCTGCGGGTGGCCACCACCCTGGTCAAGGACGGGCAGCGGGCGGTGGGCACCCGGCTGGCGGCGGGGCCGGCCTATGACACCGTGTTGAAGGATGGCTACCGCTATAATGGCGAGGTGGATATCCTGGGGCAGCGTTACATGGCGGTGTATGAACCCATCGCCGACGATGCCACTGGCAACCCCATCGGCGCCCTGTTCGTCGGCGTTCCGTCGTCGGAATTCCAGGCGGTCAGCCGGGCGGTCGCCAGTATCGCGCTGGCGATCGGCGCTGTCGCCGCATTGGTGCTGTCGGTGCTGGCCTTTGTGCTGTCACGGCGCATGCTGCGGCCGTTCGGGCCGCTGACCCGGCTGCTGGACGATGCCACCCACGGCAACTATCCCGACAACGTGCCCCATACCGGGCGCGGCGACGAGTTCGGCGCCCTGGCCCGCGCCATCGGCGCCTTCGGCGATGCCATGCGCGGTGCCGAGCATCAGCGGACCGAACAGGAAGAACACGAACGCGCCGCCATCGCCCAGCGTAAGGCCGAGATGCGGTCCCTGGCCGACAGCATGGACGCGGGCATTCAAGGGGCCATCGCCGCCATTCATGCCCAGGTCGCCGGTCTGGGGGCCACGGCGCGTCTGTTGTTGGACAGTGCCGAGGGCACCAGCGAGCGGGCCAGTGCCGTGGCCGGGGCGTCGCAGACCGCCAGCGCCAACGTTCAGGTGGTGGCCGCCGCCACCCATCAGTTGAGCGGCTCCAGCGGCGAGATCGGCCGTCAGGCCGAGCATTCGTCGTCGGTCGCCGCCGAGGCCGCCAGCCGGACCGCCGAAGTGGGCTCGCAGATCGGTGCCCTGGTCGAGGCCGCCAAACGCATCGATGAGGTGGTGGAACTGATCAACGGTATCGCCGGGCAGACCAACCTGCTGGCGCTGAATGCCACCATCGAGGCGGCGCGGGCGGGCGAGGCCGGCAAGGGCTTCGCCGTGGTCGCCGCCGAGGTCAAGGCCCTGGCCAACCAGACGGCGCGCGCGACCGAGGACATCGTGCAGCAGGTGGCAACCATCCAGAAGGAAAGCGCCAATACCGCCGGGGCCATCGATGCCTTTGGCGGCATCGTCGCCAGCGTGCAAAACAGCGCCGAATCCATCGCCGTCGCCATCCGCCAGCAGAACGGCGCCATCGACGACATCTCGCGCAATGTCCAGGCTGCCGCCACCGGGACCGGCGACATCACCGGCCACATGGAACTGGTGTCGCGCGACGCCGCCGCCACCCGCTCCGCCGCCGCCGAGGTCACCCAGGCCGCGTCGGCCCTGGGCGATGCTTCGGCCCATATGGAACAGGCGGTGCGCGGCATGATCGAGCGGATCCGCATGGACAATGCCGCCTAGGAAAACGGCCGCCGGGGATGATTCCGGCGGCCGTCTTGAGGCACGGGGAAAGCTTACTTCTGCTCGACCTGCACCGCCTTGACCTCGGTGGTGAACTGCTTGACGCCGTCCGGGGTGTCGAGGAACAGGGTGACATTGGCGGTGCCGGTCTGCCAGTCGTCGGCGGTCACCAGACGCACCTCGATGTGGCGGCCCAGCAGCTTGTCCGAGCTTTGCAGCACCACCAGATGGTGGGTGTTCTTCGGCATCACCGTCATGTCGGTGACGGTGCCGTAGACCGGCAGGCGCACGTCCAGCGGCGGATTGACGGCCTGGGTCACTCCGGCGATGCCCGACGCCTTGCTGTGGGGCACGTCCACCACCAGATTCAGGGTCAGGGCGTAGCCGCCCGCCAGGGTGTTCACGCTCTCGTAGTTTACCAGGAAAGTACCGACGCTCATGCTGTTCCCCCTCCAGGGCTGAAGGCCCGGCGATGTGCCGTGGCTGAGGGAGATTGTGGATTTTCCCCGAATAAATTGAAGGAACTAGTTGTATTTATGACTTATATTTTCGCGCTATGAGTGTTGGCATAGCGGGGTCGGGTACCGACCCGATGCCGCGCCCCCGTTTTCGCCACACGGTGTCACCTGTGTACGGTAGGGGCTATTCGCCGCGTTCGATGCGTTCCAGCACCGGCCAGAATTCCAGAAAGGCCTGGGCACGGTCGGGGGCGTCGCGGCCGCCATGGTCGGGATGGAACAGGCGGGCGAAGGCGCGTTTGGTTTCGCGGAAACGGTCATCCGCAGGCGAACAGGGGCCGCTGCCCGCGCGGGCGCGGGTGATCTCCAGCGCCTCCTTCAGCATCTCCACCTTGTTCTCGGCCAGCCGGGCGCGGTCCTCGGCCTCGGCGCAGCGGGTGGTCAGGCGTTCGACCTCGCCCGGCGCGGCGGGGCGCAGTTTCGCCAGTTCGGCCTCGTAGGCCTGTTGCAACTGGCCGGTCAGCTTTTCCAGTTCGGCGACGCGGGCGCGTTCGCGGGCCAGGGCCTTCTCGCCCTGGATGCGCAGGGTTTCGCTCAACCGCGCCAGTTCCCGCTCGTAATTCTCCGCCACCTGTCCGGCGTCGCCGCCCGGCCGCTTGCGGCCGCCCGCCCGCCACAGCCAATAGCGCAGGCTTTTGCCCGCTTCCTTGACCGGCTCCGGGCGCGGTTCCACGTCACCGGGCGGCCCCCCCATCAGGCGCTCGGTCAGCGAAAAGGCGCGCGCCAGCCGTTCATCATCCGGCAACGGCGAATCCTTGGGATCGGGATCGCTGGTCATGGCCCGATTATGGGGTAAAACCGGCGGTCGTGAAAGGGGCGCGGCGGGCGCATCTTCCGCCGAATGGCCGTCCTGCGTCGCGCCCCCTTGCCCCCGCCGCCGCAAAGCCTATACTTCGGCCCTTGTGTTATCCCATTTCCAAGGGCGTTTTCCCATGAAGGGCGAAGTCAAGAAGGTCGTTCTGGCCTATTCCGGTGGCCTTGATACCTCCATCATCCTGCGCTGGTTGCAGGACCAGTATCAGTGCGAGGTGGTGACCTTCACCGCCGATCTCGGCCAGGGTGAAGAGCTGGAGCCCGCGCGCAAGAAGGCCCAGCTGATGGGCATCAAGGACGAGAACATCTTCATCGACGATCTGCGTGAAGAATTCGTCCGCGACTTCGTGTTCCCCATGTTCCGCGCCAACGCCCAGTATGAAGGCGTCTACCTGCTCGGCACCTCCATTGCCCGGCCGCTGATCTCCAAGCGCCAGATCGAGATCGCCAATCAGGTCGGTGCCGATGCCGTGTCGCACGGTGCCACCGGCAAGGGCAACGATCAGGTGCGTTTCGAGCTGGGCTATTACGCCCTCAAGCCCGACATCAAGGTCATCGCGCCGTGGCGCCTGTGGGACCTGACCAGCCGCACCAAGCTGCTGGACTTCGCCGAGAAGCACCAGATTCCGATCGCCAAGGACAAGCGTGGCGAGGCGCCGTACTCCACCGACGCCAACCTGCTGCACATCTCGTACGAGGGCAAGGCGCTGGAAGATCCCTTCGCCGAGCCCGACGAGGACATGTTCACCCGCTCGGTCAGCCCGGAAAAGGCCCCGGACAAGCCGACCTATGTGGAAATCCAGTTCGAGAAGGGCGATGCCGTCGCCATCGACGGCGAGCGTCTGACCCCGGCCGCCCTGCTGACCAAGCTCAACGCGCTCGGCGGCGCCAACGGCATCGGCCGTCTTGATCTGGTGGAAAACCGTTTCGTCGGCATGAAGTCGCGCGGCGTCTACGAGACCCCCGGCGGCTCCATCCTGATCGTCGCCCACCGCGCCATCGAGAGCCTGACCCTCGATCGCGGCGAAGCGCACCTGAAGGACGACATCATGCCGCGCTACGCCGAGCTGATCTACAACGGCTTCTGGTTCAGCCCGGAACGCATCGCCTTGCAGCAGATGATCGACCACATCAGCCAGAACGTTTCCGGCGTCGTCCGCCTGAAGCTGTACAAGGGCAACGTCACCGTGGTCGGCCGCAAGTCGGAAAAGTCGCTGTACCGCATGGACTACGTCACCTTCGAGGAAGACAGCGTCTACGACCAGCGCGACGCCCAGGGCTTCATCAAGCTCAACGCGCTGCGCATGCGTCTGGCCAAGATGGCCCGCGGCTAAGCTTTCGCGCTTTGACGGAAAGGCCGGGGGCAGGCAACCGCCCCCGGCCTTTTTTTGTGCCGCCCCTGGAAAGTGACCCGCTGCATGCCGTTATGACTGTGACGGAATCTTTCCCAGGAGGTCCACCATGACCACCCGTTTGCTGATGGTATCCGCATTGATCCTGTTTTCCGCCGCCGCCCAGGCCGGGACGGTGATGCAAGGCAGCACGCCCAAGGGGCACGTATTGACCAACGAAAAGGGCATGACCCTGTACACCTTCGACAAGGACGCCATGGGGCAATCGGCTTGCGTCGATGCCTGTGCCCAGAACTGGCCGCCGCTGCTGGCCGATGCCGGTGCCAAGGCGATGGGGGAATACTCGCTGATCAAGCGTGCCGACGGCGCCCTGCAATGGGCCTATCGCGGCAAGCCGCTGTATCTGTGGGCCAAGGACATGAAGCCGGGCGACACCACCGGCGACGGCTTCCGCGATATCTGGCACGTCGCGCGGCCATAATTCGCGGCGGGACGAAACCCTCCTGACACCATGCTGTCAGGAGGGCTTTGCTATGAAAGGGGTGTGGCGCCGCATCCCATCCCTTTCAAAGCGAGACATCATCATGAACAACGTTGCCGTGTGGTTCGAATTGCCCGTCGCCGACATGGAGCGGGCCGAGGCCTTCTATACCGCCGTGTTCGGCCACCCGCTGCGCCGCGAGACCTGCCCCGACAGTGGCCTGCTGATGGCGGTGTTCGACCCCGAGGGCGCCGAGGTCAAGGGCGCGCTGGTCAAGGGCGACGGGTTCGTGCCCGGCGGCCAGGGCACCCTGGTCTACATGAATGGCGGCGACGATCTGGCTGGGCCGCTGGGCCGGGCCGAGGCGGCGGGTGGCGCGGTGCTGATGCCCAAGACCTCCATCGGCCCGCACGGTTTCATCGCCCAGTTCCGCGATAGCGAGGGCAACCGCATCGGGCTACATTCCATGGCGTAACCACGGGACGTCATCACCATGCGCAGGGCCGACCGGCTGTTCCAGATCGTGCAGTCCCTGCGGGGCGGGCGGCTGACCACCGCCCGCGACCTGGCCCGGCGGCTGGAGGTGTCGGAACGCACCATCTATCGCGACGTGGCCGAGCTGATCGGCTCGGGCGTGCCCATCACCGGCGAGGCCGGGATGGGCTATATCCTGCGCGACGGCTACGATGTGCCGCCGCTGATGTTCACCCGCGACGAGCTGGAGGCGGTGCTGGTGGGGGTGCGCATGGTGCGCTCGCTGGCGGGCAACCAGCTTGCCGCCGCCGCCACCGAGGCCCTGGCCAAGATCGAGGCGGTGGTGCCGGAAGAGGCGCGGGGGCAATTGGCCCTCAGCCGTGTCTACGTCCCGGCGCCGTTGCTGGCCGAGAATTTGCGCATCCTGTTGGATCGCCTGCGCGACGCCATCGGCGGCCAGCGGGTGATCCGCTTCGACTACACGCGCGAGGACGGCGAACGCTCCGACCGCGCCTGCCAGCCGTTGGGGCTGTATTTCTGGGGCAAGGTGTGGACCCTGGTCGGCTGGTGTGAATTGCGCGACGATTTCCGCACCTTCCGCATCGACCGCATGCAGGGGCTGGAGCCCCTGGATCGCACCTTCCGCCTGCTGCCCGGCCGCACCCTGCCCGATTTCCTGCGCCGCATGGGCGTCGACCCGGCCAAGGCGTCGGGGGCGTTCGCTTAGATGACGGCTTAGCCGCAACGCGCTATCTTCGCCGGTGATTGAACAGGACGCGATCGGGTAAGGCCATGACGGCGCTTGCAGAGGATAAGATCATCGCGGCGGTTCGCGCCGTGCTGCCGGAGGTGCAGGCCGTCACGCTGTTCGGCAGCCGGGCCGATGGCTCGGCGCGCGAGGATAGCGATCTCGATATTGCGGTGTTGCTGCCCGGCCGTGCCGATCCGGTAAGGCTGTGGGAGGCGGGCGAGGCCATCGCCCGCATTCTGGGGGTCGATGTGGATTTGATCGATCTGCGGGCCGCCAGCACGGTGATGCAGTTCCAGGTGATCACCACCGGACGGCGGCTGTTCGCCGAAGGCGGCGAGGCCGATTGCTACGAGATGTTCGTCCTGGGCGAGATGACGGCCCTGAACGAGGCGCGGGCGCCGCTGATCGCCGATATCGAACGGGAGGGACGGGTCCATGGCCGATGACGTGCTGCTCAACAAGGCGGCCACCATCGAGCGCTGCGTGGCGCGGGCGGACGAGGAATACCGCAAGGACACGGCCACTTTCGCCGCCGATTTCACCCGCCAGGACGCTGCCATCCTCAACATCCAGCGGGCGTGCGAAGCCTGTCTGGACATGGGCCACGCCATTATCCGCCGCGAGCGCCTGGGCATCCCGCAAAGCGCCCGCGATGTCTTCACCCTGCTGGCGCGGGCAGGGTGGATCGACGCGTCCTTGGCCGAGGCACTGCAACGCATGGTCGGTTACCGCAACATCGCCGTCCACGACTATCAAACCCTGCAATTGCCCATCACCATCGCGGTGATCGAACGCCATCTGGGCGACTTCCTGGCTTTCAGCCGGGCGGTACTGCGGCGGCAGGCGGAATAATTCACCGCAGCGGCACGCTGACGTTCAGCCAGAATTTGGTGCCGCCCAGGGTGTTGCGGGCCTCGATGTCGTGGGTGACGAAGCCGGTGAGTTTGGCGTCGCCCAAGGCGTGGCTGATCAGCAGACCGGCGGCCACCTGTTCGGGCGGCGAGGCGATGGCGCCGCGGAAGGTCGAGCGGCCGCCTTCGTTGCGGTCCTTGGTCACCTGTTTCTGGTACGTGCCGACCGGGCCGATTTCCCAGCCGTCGAAATCGCGGGTCAGTGTGGCGTTGACGAAGACCTGATCGCCCGAGCGGTAATGGTTGGTAGGGTTCTCGGTGTTGACGTCGTACACGCTGTGCAGCGACGCCATCCAGCCGTTCTCGCGATAGGTCAGGGCCAATCCCGGCTCGATGGTCCAGAAATGCTGGCCGATATTCATGGCCGCGTTGGGGCTCCAGGTGCCGATGGGGACATAGATTCCCAGACCGGCGCCCGCGAACCAGCCGTCGCCCAAATTCCACGACAAATCCAGCGGCTGCACCTTGGGATCGGCCATGCCCGAGGAATGGAAGGTGCCGACCCGCCCGGCGGCGGGCGAGGTGCGCTTCACCGTCTGGTCCACGAACGGCACGTTGACGAAGGCCTTGTAGGCGGCGCCCGCCACCTGCCAGCCGGGAACCCAGGTGATCTGCACCGCCTCCGAGCGTGCCGTCACCTTCTGCCCCATGGCGCGACCGTCATCGTCGCGCAATTGCGCGTCGAACCACGCCACCCGGTTCATGATGTAGAGGCCGGGTGGCGGGCTGACGGCATTGGCCAGCCCCAGGGTCTGCCCCGGCGGGAATTGCGGCGCGATGCCCGGCTCGCGCGCCTGTGCCGTGGTGGCGGCCAACAGTACCGCCATTCCCGCCATGATCCGTTTCATCACCCGCCCTCCGCTGCGTTTTTCCTTGGGTAACGCGAAGCGAGGGCGGGGGAATTGATCTTGGGCAGGTATCCTTAGGCGTTGAGTTCTGGCACTCCGGCGTACAGGTCCAGGGCCTCGGGATTGGCCAGGGCTTCCTTGTTCTTGACCGGGCGGCCGTGCACCACGTCGCGCACCGCCAGTTCGACGATCTTGCCCGATTTGGTGCGTGGGATATCGGCCACCGGAATCACCTTGGCCGGAACGTGGCGCGGCGTGGTGTTGTCGCGGATTTTCTTCTTGATGGCATCGGCCAGTTCGGGCGTCAGCTTGACGCCGTCGCGCAGGCGGACGAACAGCACCACGCGGACGTCGCCGCCCCAATCCTGGCCGATCACCAGACTTTCCAGCACTTGGTCGAATTGCTCGACCTGACGGTAAATTTCCGCCGTGCCGATGCGCACGCCGCCGGGATTCAAGGTGGCGTCAGAGCGGCCATAGACGATGATGCCCTGATGCTCGGTCAGTTCGACCCAATCGCCATGGCACCAGATGCCGGGATATTTGGCGAAATAGGCGTTGCGGTACTTCTCGCCGTCCGGGTCGTTCCAGAAGCTGACCGGCATGGATGGGAAGGCCAGGGTGCAGACCAACTCACCCTTCTGGCCCTCGACCGGCTGGCCGCTGTCGTCGAACACCTCGACCTTCATGCCCAGGCCGCGCGCCTGGATTTCGCCCCGATGCACCGGGCCGGTGGGGTTGCCCAGCATGAAGCACGACACGATGTCGGTGCCGCCCGAGATGGAGGCCAATTGCACGTCGCGCTTGATCTTGCCGTAGACGTAATCGAAGCCCTCGGGCGCCAGCACCGAGCCGGTGGAGGCGATGGTGCGTAGCGCCGCCAGCTTGTGGGTCTTGGCCGGTTCCAGTCCCATCTTGGCGATCGCGTCCAGCCATTTGGCCGAGGTACCGAAGAAGGTGCAGGCCTCGGCATCGGCGAAATCCCACAGGATGCGGCCGTCCAGCGCCGAGGGATTGCCGTCGTACAGCAGCACCGTCGCCTCGGCGGCCAGGGCGCTGACCACCCAATTCCACATCATCCAGCCGCAGGTGGTGAAATAGAACACCCGGTCGCCGCGCTTGGCGTCGGAATGCAGCACATGTTCCTTGAGGTGCTGGATCAGCGTGCCGCCCGCCGAATGCACGATGCATTTGGGCGCCCCGGTGGTGCCGGACGAGAACATGATGTAGAGCGGGTGGGCAAAGGGCAGGCGGGTGTATTCCACCGCCCGCGCGGCGAAGGGCGCGATGAAATCGACCAGATGCTCGGCCTTGGCGACGGCGGCGATGTCGGCGCGCTCTTGGGTATAGGGCACTACCACCACCTTCTTCACGCCGGGCATGCCCGCGACGATGGCGGGCAGCTTGTCCACGCTGGAATGGCGCTTGCCGGAATAGAAATAGCCGTCCGCCGACACCAGAACGGTCGGTTCGATCTGGCCGAAGCGGTCCAGCACGCCCTGCACGCCGAAATCGGGCGAGGCCGAGGACCAGATGGCGCCCAGGCTGGCGGTGGCCAGCATGAAGGCGATGGTTTCCGGCATGTTGGGCATGTACCCGGCGACACGGTCACCGACACCCACGCCCGCCGCCTTCAGCGCCTGTTGCAGGCGCGACACCAGGGCGTGCAGATCGGCGAAGCTCAGGCGGCGCTTGACCTGATCCTCGCCCCAGAACACCAGGGCGTCGCCATCATCGTTGCGGCGCAGCAGGTTCTCGGCGAAGTTCAGCCGTGCCTCGGGGAACCAGGACGCGCCGGGCATCTTGTGGACGTCATCCACCATCACCGTGCCGGGGCCGTCGCCGATGATGCCGGTGAAATCCCAGACCAGCCGCCAGAATTCCTGCGGCGCGGCCACCGACCACCGCCACAATCCGGCGTAATCGTCCACACCGGCGCCGAAGCGGCGGTTCACCTCGGCAATAAAGGCGGTCAGGTTGGCGGCGGCGGCACGTTCGGCCGTGGGCTGCCACAACAGGCTCGGCATGACGAAGACTCCCCGTTTTGTTTTGCAAACAGTCTAATGCAGAAGGGGAAGGGCGCCGCCAGAAAAAAAGGTTCATCGCGGATGTGCGTGGAAGGCAAGCGCTCCTCCCCTCGCCATCGGCGGGGGGAGGTCGGGAGGGGGGCATTTTCATCCCAACGGATGTCACCGATGCCCCCACCCCGGCCCTCCCCCGGCAAGCCGGGGGAGGGAGAACGGGCGCGCTTCCCCGCAAATCCGTGAAGAATCAAAAAAGGCGCCGGACCCTGTGATCCGGCGCCTTTGCGTGTCGTGTCTTTGGTGGTCAGTTGCCCCGCAGATCCTGGGCGACCTGACGGGCGCGGGCCAGTTGCTTCTGGTTCATGGTCTTGGCGACGCGGTCGCGGCCTTCCTCGGCGGCCTTGATGCCGTCGGCGGCGGCCAGATCATAGGACACCCAGGCACGGATCGGGTCCTTGGTGCCGAAGCCCTGGCCCTTGGCGGCCAGATCGGCCAGTTGCAGCAGGGCCTCGCCATGGCCGGAATAGGCGGCGGCGGACAGCCAATGCACCGCCTCGGCCAAATCGAACGGCAAATCCATGCCGCCCAGGAAGGCCATGCCCAGGGTGTATTGCGCCTCGGCGTGGCCGTGGCGGGCGGCCTCGCGCAGCCATTGCTCGCCCTCGACCATGCCCGGCCGTACCGGATCGGCGATGCGGTCGTCGCCGCCCACCTGGGTGGCCTCGGCCTTGCTGGCGTAGAACTTGCCGCGCTCGGTGTTCTTGGCCTCGCGCTCGGGGTCCTTGTAGATCAGGCGCCAGGCGCCGGGGGCGGACAGCAGCATGCGGCCCAGACGATACTTGGCCTCGGCATCGCCGCCGAAGGCGGGCGGCTGATACCATTGCCGGGCCTTGTCCAGATCGGCGGGCACGCCCTCGCCCAGTTCATAGGCCTGACCGACCGCCAGCATGGCGGCATTGTCGCCGCCCTGGGCGGCGGCCTCGACCCAGGCGGCGCCGGTGGGGCCGCCGATATCGTCGGTGTCACCCGCCAGGAACAGCGCCACGAAGCGGGCGCGGGCGGCGTCGTCGCCCAAGGCGGCGGCACGGAACCACCACAGCGCCGCCTGGGCCTTGTCGCGCTTCAGGCCTGCGCCCTGTTCGTACATCTGCGCCAGTTCGGTGGCGGCGGGGGCCTGACCGTTGGCGGCGGCCAGGGCGAACCACGATGCGGCCTCGGCGGCGTCGCGCTTGGCGCCCTTGCCGTCGCGCAGGGCCTGGGCCAGCTTGTACTGAGCCTCGGCGTCACCGGCGGCGGCAAGCTGGGCCAGCGGCGGCTGCGCCGGGGCCTTGACGGTCTTGGCGGGCTTGGCCGGCTTCGGGGTCTTGGTGGCGGGAGTCTGCGCCAGGGCCGTGCTCGCGGTCAAAGCGGCGAGCAGGGCGGCGGCGGCGGCGATCCTCATGGTGGGGGCGGCTTTCACGTCAGGCAGGAAAATCACTGCCCCAATGATTCCACACCGCCCCCGACCTGTAAATGGCTGCCCGCGTCCGATCGTGACGGGTGTCGAACAGGGCGGGGGTCATACAGCCTTCCGGTTATGATTGGATTACATTATCGTGTTCTCTCACGCACAGGGGGGGGCGGGGCCATGCTTCATCACAAGAGTATATCGAGCCTGATTCTGGTGCTCATGGTCGCCATGGGCGCGGTGGGCGCCGTCATGGGAAGTTTCATGCTGTGGCGCGGAGTGAACGAATACCGTTTCGTTCAGAAGGCCACGGCGCTTGCCCAGGTCGATCACGACATCTTCGATCTGCAGGCCCGGTCGCGGACCTCCATCGGCGATGTGGGCTCGGCCCTGGTGGCCGAGGACAATCCCCAGGCCGCCATCGCCAGCGCGATGGATGTCCTGAGCAATCTGGCGGCCCGGACCCAGGATCTGGCGCAAAGCGTCGAGTTCGACCACCGCGATGCGTTGCTCGGCAAATTGTCCGAGGCGGTGACGCGGTGGCGCGACCGCCGCGCCCTGGTCGATGGCGAGATGGCGAAGCCGCGCGGCGAGCGCGTGCTCAAGGCGATTGCCCCTTGGACCGAGAGCGCGCTGTACCTCTCGGACACCGTGCAGGAAATCTCGTTGGCAGTGGGCGGCGACGTCAAGCGCGTCGATGCCGATCTGGCCGACATGGTGCAGATCCGCATCAGCGGCTGGAACATCCGCGACATGGTGGGCCGTTATGGTCCCGTGCTGCGGCCCAACGTGGCCAAGAACGAAGCCGTCACCGCCGCCCAGAAGCTGACGGCTGCCGTCTGGAAAGGGCGCGTGGCCGAGGCGTGGATCGTGATCGACCGCCTGGCGCCGCCCTATGGCGACCTGGGCGGGCTGAAAAACGCCGTGGAGACCGGGAAGGCCACCAGCACCGGCGCCATCGAGAAGATGGAAACGCTGATGCAGCAATTGGGCGGCGAGCAGGCTCCGGTTACTCCCAAGGACTTCACCGCCATGGTGCGGGCGCCGTTGCCCAACCTGCACAACATCAGCTATGCCGCGCTGAACGCCGCCCTGGCTCATCTGGAAGCCCGCCGCGCCAAGGCCGTGACCGAGGTGGTGACGGTGGGTATCGGTTTCGTGGTGGCGATCGGCCTTGCGGTGTTCGGCTGCCTGACGGTTCTGCGGCGGCTGGCGGGGCCCATGCGCCTGCTGGACGGGGCCGCACTGCGTCTGTCGCGCATGGAATTCGAGCAGCCCGTGCCCAGCGTCGGCGGCGGGGATGAATTGTCCAAGCTGGGGGAAACCCTCGAGGCCCTTCGCCACAACGCCCAGGGCGCGCAAATCCTGGAACGCGAGAAGGAAGCCCGCCGCAAGGCCGATCTGGAAAAGGCCACCCATCTGGCCGATATCTGCCATGGCTTCGATCAATCGGTCAGCCGGGTGCTGGACGCGGTCCTGGGGGCGACGACCATCATGGGGGACACGGCGCATGCCATGTCGGCCAGCGCCAAATCCACCGAGGACCAGTCGGCCGACGCCACGGCGGCGACCGAACAGGCCAGCGCCAGCGTGCAGGCGGTGGCCAGTGCTGCCGACCAATTGTCGGCCTCGATCGGCGAGATCGCCCGTCAGGTGGAGCAATCCAACGAAACCTCGCGCCTTGCCGCCGACGAAGCCCGGCATACCAACGAGCGGGTCCGCGAACTGGCGGAAAGCTCGGCCCGTATCGGCGAGGTGGTCAGCCTTATCAACAACATCGCGTCGCAGACCAACCTGCTGGCCCTGAACGCCACCATCGAGGCGGCGCGGGCCGGTGAAGCGGGCAAGGGTTTCGCCGTGGTCGCCAACGAGGTCAAAAGCCTCGCCAACCAGACAGCCAAGGCCACCGACGAGATCGCCACCCAGATCGGCGCCGTGCAGGCGGCGACGCGTGAGGCGGTGGAGGCCATCGGCGGCATCGTTGGCCGTATCGAGGAAATCAGCCACATCGCCACCGCCATCTCGGCAGCGGTGGAGGAGCAATCGGCGGCGACCGGCAGCATCGCCGGCAGCATCCAAAGCACCTCGGAAAGGACGCAGACGGTGTTGGACACCATCCGCAACGTGGCGCAGGTGGCCTCGGAATCGGGACGGTCGGCGCAGACCGTGCTGACCTCCGCCAAGTCGCTGTCCTCCGAGGCCTCGGGCCTCAAGACGGTGGTGGATGGGTTCCTGAACGACATCCGCCAAGGAGCCTAGGCTTTATCATTTTCCCTCGCCGGGCGGGCGCATCCGCGCCCTTGGCCGCGCCCGCAATGGGCGCAGGGGCGGCGCGCCGCGGATTTAAGGCGCGCCGCCCGCCCATGGTGATGGGCACTCTTCACGCCTTGGTCAAGCCAGGGTAAGGTGGCGCCATGTCACGAGTCATCCCTCCCCATTCCATCCCGCCGACCCTGGACGACCTGGAAACCATCGCCCAAACGGCCTTCGCCGAAATTCCTGATGAATTGCGCGGCTTCTGTTCCGACGTGGTCATCCGGGTCGAGGATTTTCCCGACGAGGAGACCGAGCAGGAGATGGAGCTGGAATCGCCTTTCGACCTGCTGGGCCTGTACAAGGGCGTGGCGCTGCCCCATGTCAGTTTTGGCGAAGGGGCGCCGCGCCTGGACGTGGACCGCATCTTCCTCTACCGCCGCCCGATCCTGGATTATTGGTGCGAGACCGGCGAGGACTTGACGAGTCTGGTCAAACACGTCCTGATACACGAGATCGGCCACCACTTCGGCTTCAGCGACGACGACATGGAGCGCATCGAGGACGAAGCCTGAGGTTGGCCGGTTCCCCTCTGACCGGAGGTGCCGTGTCCCTTCCCCGTCCCGAGCCGCTTGCCCCCCAGCAGCTCTATCGCGTCTGCGATCCCGCAGCCCTGCCCTTCGCCACCACCGCCGAGCTGCCCGACAGCCAGGAGCCGCTGGGCCAGGATCGCGCGGTCGAGGCCATCCGCTTCGCCATCGGCATGCGCCATCGCGGCTTCAATCTGTTCGCCCTGGGGCCGGAAGGCACCGGGCGGCGCTCGCTGGTCATGCAATACCTGACCCAGGAAGCCGCCCGCCAGCCGGTGCCCGACGATTGGGTCTACGTCAACGATTTCGGCGAGGGCCACCGGCCGCGCGCCCTGCGCCTGCCCGCCGGGCGGGCGGTGCGGTTCAAGAAAGACATGGAAGGACTGACCCAGGAACTGGCGGCGGCGCTGCCCGCCGGTTTCGAGGCCGAGGAATACCGCGCCAAGCGCCAAGTGCTGGAACAGGGCTTCAAGGAACGCCAGGAACAGGCCTTCGGCGCGGTGGGCGAGGAAGCCAACGAAAAGGGCGTGGCGCTGATCCGCACCCCGGTCGGGTTGGCCCTGGCCCCGACCCGCGACGGCGAGGTGCTGTCGCCCGACGAATTCAAGCAATTGCCCGACGAGGATCAGGCCCGCTTCAAGCATGACATGGAGGCCTTGCAGGAGAAGCTGGAGGCCACCGTCAAGCAGGTGCCGCAATGGGAGCGCGAGACGCGGGCCAAGCTGCGCGCGCTTGACCAGGAAGTGGTGTCCTTCGCCATCAGCCACCTGATGGAGGAGGTCCGCGACCGCTATACCGACCTGCCCGAGGTTCTGGACTATCTGGCGGCGGTGGCCGCCGACATCGCCGAGAACGTGGGCGATTTCCTGGAAGACGACAGCGAGGACGAGGACAAGGCCAAGCCCCGCCGCCGTTCCGGCACCGAGGGCGGCATCCGCCGCTACCGCGTCAACGTGCTGGTCAGCAATGCCGCCACCACCGGCGCCCCGGTGGTGTACGAGGACCATCCCACCCAGCCCAACCTGATCGGCCGGGTCGAGCATTTCGCCCATTACGGCGCGCTGATCACCGATTTCAATCTGATCAAGGGCGGCAGCCTGCACCGCGCCAATGGCGGTTATCTGGTGCTGGACGCCCACAAGCTGCTGATGAACCCCTATGCCTGGGAAGACCTGAAACGGGCCTTGAAGGCGCGCGAGGTGCGCATCGAAACCCCGGGCCAAAGCCTGGGCCTGATGAGCACGGTCAGCCTGGAGCCGCAGCCCATGCCGCTGGACGTCAAGGTGGTGCTGATCGGCGACCCCATGCTGTATTACCTGCTGTCGCACCATGACCCGGAATTCGCCGAGCTGTTCAAGGTCTCGGCCGATTTCGACTGGCGCATGGACCGCGACGAGAGCGCCGAACTGGGGCTGGCCCGCTCGGTCGCCACCCTGACCCGCAAGGAAGGGCTGCGGCCGTTGGACCGTACCGGCGTGGCCCGCGTGGTGGAACAGGCCTCGCGCATGGTGGAAGACCGCGAGAAGCTGTCCACCCACATGGCATCCCTGGCTGATCTGGTGCGCGAGGCCGATTACTGGGCGGGGCAGGGCAAGGCCGCCGCCATCACCGCCGCCCATGTGCAGCAGGCCATCGACGCCGCCACCTACCGCCAGGATCGGGTGCGCGACCATGTGCAGGAGGAAATCCGCCGCGGCATCGTCCATATCGACACCGACGGCAGCGCGGTGGGCCAGATCAACGGCCTGGCGGTGCTGGAACTGGGGCGCTTCTCGTTCGGGCGCCCATCGCGCATCACCGCTCAGGTCAGCTTGGGCAAGGGCGACGTGGTGGACATCGAGCGCGAGGTGGAACTGGGCGGCGCGCTGCACGGCAAGGGCATGCTGATCCTGACCTCGTTCCTGTCGGGCCGTTTCGGCCAGGACGGGCCGCTGTCGCTGGAGGCGCGGCTGGTGTTCGAGCAATCCTATGGCGAGGTGGACGGCGATTCCGCGTCCTCGACCGAATTGTACGCCCTGCTGTCGGCCCTCTCCGAATTGCCCATCCGCCAGGGGCTGGCGGTCACCGGCTCGGTGGATCAGTTCGGCAACGTCCAGGCCATCGGCGGCGTCAACGAGAAGATCGAAGGTTTCTTCGATCTGTGTGTGGCGCGCGGCCTGACCGGCGATCAGGGCGTGCTGATACCCGCCACCAACGTCGCCCACCTGATGCTGCGCCATGACGTGGTTGAAGCCTGCCGCCAGGGTCGTTTCGCCATCTATCCCATCTCCCATGTGGATCAGGGCATGGAGGTGCTGACCGGCGTGGCGGCGGGCGACAAGGCCAGCGATGGCGATTACCCGCCGGGCAGTGTCAATCGCCGGGTGCTGGCCCGTCTGGCCGCCTTCCATCGCCGCATCGAGGCTTTGTCCGGTGGCGGTGGTGGCGGTCGCGAAACCGGGCGCGGCGGACGATGACCGCGCCGCTCCGCCGCATCGTGGTGGCGGTGGACGCCAGCACGCTGTCGCTGGCGGCAGCGGCAATGGCCTGCCGCCTGTCCGGGCGGCTGGGCATGCCGGTGGACGCGGTGTTCGTCGAAGATATCAACGTGGTCCGTTTGGCCGCCCATGCCCAGGTGCTCACCGTATCGCTGATGGCGGCACGGCGGCAGGCGGCGGATGGCGCGCTGATCGCCAAGGCGCTGGAATTACAGGGCATCGCCGCCCATCGGGCGGTTGAGGCGGCGCTGGAGATGACCGGCGGCCATGGCGGTTTCGCTTTGCGCCGGGGCAAGGTCGAGGCGGAATTGCTTGCGGCCGGAGCGGCGGGCGACCTGTTGTGCCTGGGCTGGAGCGGCCGGGCCGATCCCGGAATGCGCCCGCGCCTGGGCTCGGTGGCCCGCGCGGTGGCGGCAGCGTCCGGCGGTTCGGTGATGCTGATGCAGAATGCCGCCCTGGGGCCAATCTGCCTGTGGTGGGATGGCGACGCGCGGGCCTTGGAGATGGCCGCTGCCCTGGCCACCCGCGACGGCGGTGCGGTCGAGGTGGTGGTGCCCGATGCCGACCATATCGGCGGTGCCCGGCGTGGCCTGGAGGCCGTCACCCGGCTGGAGGAAAAGGGCCAGCGCGCCACGTTGCGCGCCGTGGCCCGGTCGGCGCAATTGCTGCCCTCGCTGCCCGCCGACGCCCTGCTGGTGCTGGCGGCAGGCAGCGGCGTGGCGCTGGACGATGTGCCCTGTTCGGTGACGGTGGCGCGTTAGACCCTATGTTCGCCCGCTGAAACGGCTGGCGGCGTTGGGGCACGAGTGCATGGTGGTGGCGCCGTCGCTGATCCCGATGAAGGCCGGCGATCGGGTCAAGACCGATCGGCGCGACGCGGTCATGCTGGCCAAGCTGCACCGGGCAGGCGAACTGACGGCGGTTTGGGTTCCCGATGGCGCCCACGAAGCGATGCGCGATCTGATCCGGGCGCGCGCTG
>Ga0209373_10001175_pt1 | contig 32839 bp, 15 predicted proteins | sample Higcelweek5metaG_FD_187173 | JGI IMG/M metagenome (GOLD analysis project Ga0209373, IMG submission 187173) | Freshwater pond sediment microbial communities from the University of Edinburgh, under environmental carbon perturbations - High... | ecosystem: Environmental > Aquatic > Freshwater >... | reverse complement strand
GCGAAAGTCGGTTCCCGCTTTCGCGGGAATGACAAGTGCTCTGGTTTAATCTATTGTACAACTACTTTCTGTACCTTAACTTCTTTACCATTATTAACGGTCAGGAAGTATAAGCCTCTCGAAAGCTGATTGCCGATGTTCTCCTGATAGTTGACCACGTTTTTCACGTTGTTCTGATAAATGGTCTGTCCCTGGATATTGGTCAGGGTGATGACCAGGTCAGAAGCAGTTACGTTGCTGATTTCAACGGTGAAAGCGCCTGAAGTCGGGTTCGGGAATACATTGAATGAAGCATACAGACTTTTCGTGTCAACACCGGTAGTAACACCGCCGTTGTAAGTGTTGTTGATTACATTCCAATATCTTACGGTATAGCTTCTATACGGATTGCCGGTTGTTGGGTAATCTTCAACGGTACCGTTGATGCTGTATTTGTATTGCAGCTCGTTGTTCACTTTCAATCCTTCAACGTTGGCAGTATAGATACCGTCGCCATCCTGGTCGGTCATGGTAACCACTCCGTTCCAGCTGGCTGCAAGTCCGTTTACGGCAACAACATCGGTTCCTGGTACAAATTGTCCGCTGGCGATGTGTTTGGTCATGTTAACATTGAAAGTGACAGGAGCCTGAACCGGGCCACCTGTTTTATTGAGGTTGAAGCCGATCATCCACAGCGGGTTACCGCTAACATTAGACCATTTTCCGCCAATGGTGAAATAGATCGGGCAACCACCGAATTTGGTTGAAAGGTCCCGACCAACATCGATACCTGAAGACCCTGCTCCGGTAGTCGGCATTGTTCCCCACATTCTAACGCATGCGTAATAACTGCCAGGTTGCAGAAATTCGCTTTCACCATCTTTGGTAACAGGAAGTGTTACATATTTGCCTACATAGGTTGAATCCATGTCAAGCACATCAGTAACAGCCAACTCCTGTCTGTCATCTCCTATCAGTTTAATCAGAACGAACTGGAACTGCGGATTTTCATTAACTTCATAGCTATCGAAATAAGCCGTAATGGAGTTTAGTTCAGCTGGTTCAAACAAGGTGTAGGGTGTGGCGATCATATTGCCAGCTCCACTGCCACCGCTCCATAATGTAGAGTTACCTGAAGACTCAACAGTGAAATCTGAACGGAATAACATAGTGTCGTTCACTGAGAAACGGTATGCTGTTTTATTATTGGCCGGAACATCATCTCCGTTATCTGTCACACCTGAAAGATTAAACTGATAGTCGCCATAATCGTTAGCCAACCAAGGGTTTGGAATATCCTGTGTATCACGGTCAAGGGCCCAGATGGTGTTAGCCGCGGCTTGTTCATTAAGGATCTGAGATCCGTTTTTCAGAATTTCAAGATTAAGTTTTGCATTTTCTGAATCGTTTACACCATTGTTGAGGAAGGCGGCCTTAAAAGAGTAGTTTCCAACTGCTCCGGTTGTTCCGGCCATGCCCATCTGGCTCAATGGCCAGGTGTTGATCTGCCCGATTGATGTACCGGCTCCGTTGTCAAAATTAATCCAGGTATCTTCCATGACCAGGTCATTGCTATAGGCTTCAGCAAGTACCAGGTCGTCAATCATCCAGAAATATTCGTACGGGCCATGCATGTAAAAACGAATTTGCACAGTGCTCAACCCGGCTGCAACATCCGAAATGTTGATCTCAAGACTGCGATAGCGTTCCGGAGTGAAAACGTTTCCGGCTGTACCATATTTCACATCGTAAGTAGCCCAGTGCACTCCCTCGTCATTGGTGACCATCATCTCGAGATTGTAATTCGTACAGCAATAGCGCCAGTACTGATTGAATTTGACCACTACCGAAGCAGCTTTGGAACAGTCGATTTTCGGCGTCTCAACGTATGCGTTGGCTACATTTTTAGTTGCAATTTTGTCACGATAATTATACTCATCAAGTGGCAGGCAGAGATATCCGTCACTTTTGCTGGCAAACCACGAAGGGGGCACAACCTTAACTAAATTAGCTCCTAAAGTGTCTTTTTTCCATATCCAGGTATTACCTAAGTCACTGAGGTCAGTGGAACTCCACCCTTCTGGCATTTTCCAACCCTGAGGGCTGGTCGGATCTGCCCAGTCGAAGGTTTCTTGCCAGATGATGTCGCCTCCACCTTTCAGGGAGTTTTTCAGTGAACCGGAATCGGTCATCGGCTGCTGTTTAACCGCGACGTCAGATGCCGTCGGGAGCACCTGCCCGAAGGAAGCAGCCATGGTGCAAATGAATAGTGATAAAAGTGTAAATTTTCTCATGGGACAATAAAAATTAATTACCGTAAAGCTAACCGTGTATCGGGAAAAAAAAAGGCACCCTTTCAAATTTAATTACAGTATTTGTAATTGTGTGGTTTGGGGTTGTAAGTGTGTATTTATATAATTAGAAAACCGGGCAAACTGCCCGGTTTTCTAATTGGATTATCGCCCGGAGCTTTGTTATTGGACTACCACTTTCTGAACCTTCACTTTTTTTCCGTTGTTGATGGTCAGGAAGTACAAGCCTTTCGATAGATCACTGCCAATGGTTTTCTGGTAGTTCATGGTGTTTTTTACGGTATTCTGATAGATGACCTGTCCCTGGATATTGGTCAGGGAAATGATCATGTCAGTTGCAGCAGCATTAGCGATTTCAATGGTGAAAACGCCCGATGTCGGGTTCGGAAATACTTTGAATGTATCAGCCATCGTGCCGGTTCCGGTTCCGGAAGTTACCCCCCCGTTGTAATAGCCGCTGTTGACGATGTTCCAGTATCTGACCGTGTATTTCCGGTATGGACTGCCGGTGGTAGGGTAGGCTTCAAGGGTACCGTTGATGCTGTATTTGTAGTGGAGCTCATCGGCAATATCCAGATTGTCAATCGTTACCGTATAGATACCGTCACCATCCGGATCTGTCATCGTTGCCGAGCCGTTCCAGCTTTCAGCCAGCCCGTTAATGGCCACCACATCTGTTCCAGGTATAAATTGCCCGCTGACAATATGTTTGCTCATATCGATATTGAATGTGACCGGGGCCATTGTCGGACCTCCTTGCTTATTCAGATTAACGCCCATCAAAGGCAATTTATCAGAACTATACCAGGTTGTTATGGCCCCTAAGTAGATCTTGTTATATCCGGTAAATTCAGCGCGGGCGTTCATATCCCATCCTACTCTCATTCCAACCGTCCCATTATCAGCCCAGGCCCTCCAGGCTGCATAATATTCCCCGGGCTCCAGAAACTCCGATTCACCATCTTTGACCAACGGCAGGGTGATCCAACCGTACTTTGTGGAGTCCATGGTGACCATGTCAGAGGTGATCAGCTCATTGTATGCTCCGTCAGCTTCGATGTATTTGAGCAGGACAAACTGAAATGTCGGATTAATTAATGCGTTGAATGAATAAATATACGCGGATATTGAACTCGCTTCGCAGGCCGACAGAATATCATATCTCACAGCCAGAAAATCACCGGCGGTATTTCCGTCTGCCCAAACACCGGTATAGGTGCCTGATTCGGCCGACATGTCGGAGCGCTGATACAGGGAGTCATCTACGGTAAAAGAGTAGGTTGCCGTATTGTTGATCGGTTTATCTTCGCCGTTGGCAGCGCTTGCGGTAAGTTCGAAACGGTAATCGCCATAATCGACCGGACTGAATGGTTCAGTGGTTTCCAGTGTGTCGCGCTCAATCGACCAGATAGTTGATGCAGGGGAACTGGTATTGAATACGGCTGTTCCGTTTTTAAGCACTTTAACATCCAGCCTGGCATCTTCTGAATCGGCCATTCCTCCGTTCAACAGGGCGCCTCTGAATTGGTAGTCGCCAACCTTGCCCGATACCGATGAGGCCATTCCGATTTGGGTAAAGGGTGCGTAACTGATATGGCCGATTGGCTCATCATAACCAAAGTTGATTTCTGACCAGGAGTCTTCCAGAACCAGGTCGTTGGTATAGGCTTCGGCAAGTTTCAGATCGTCAATGGCCCAGAAATAGGAAGGAACTTCGTGAAAATAGATTTTGATCCTGACGGCAGGCATCCCGGCTGCTACATCTGAAATATTGATTTCCGGAGTGCGGTACTTAACCGGGGTAAAGGTGTTGTGCCCGATGCCGTAACTCAGGTCATAGGAAGCCCAGTGCGATCCATCGTCGTTAGTGACCATGAGCAGCAGATGCCCGGTGTTGTCGTTTTCGCAGCAAAAACGGTAGTACTGGCTCAGGGATACCACTACGGAAGGGGCTGCCGAACAATCGATCGAAGGGGTCATGATGTAGGTGTCAGATCCATTTTCGGTGGTGATCTGATCGCGGTAATTGTAACTGTCCATCGGCACTGCGAGGAATCCGTCGTTACGCGAGGCAAAGTACGATGGCGCCCGTTCATTGGTCCACCTGCCCTTGATGGAATCCTGAAGCCAGGTCCACAAGTTGCCTAAATCGGAATTGTCCTTGTTTTCCCATCCTGCCGGTAAGCTCCATCCCCTGGGATCATTGGGATTGGCCCAGTTGAATGTGCATTGCCAGATGATATCTCCGCCTGCTTTGAGCAACGGAGCAGATGGCTGTTCCCGTTCACCGGTCAGCAATACCTGAGAACCGGGGGCCATTCGGAGTGCCTGTGAAAAGCCGCTGATTGACAGTGTGATGATCGCGAATAATAGTAGTAATCTTTTCATAATTTCGGGTTATTTGGGTTAGTATGATATAAAGTTACACTACTTTGTTACAGGAATCACACACCAAACGTGCTGATGAGCAATAATTTGCGTATTCGGGCCGCTTGCCTTCATGACTACTTCGCATGACTTCATAAAAAAAAGAGGCTGCCCTTTTGAGACAGCCTCTTCTTGAAAAATTTTACCCTGGAGCTATTGTCATTCCCGCGCAAGTCGGTTCCCGCTTTCGCGGGAATGACAAGTTCTCTGGGTTATGTTATTGTACTACCACTTTCTGAACCTTAACTTCTTTTCCGTTGTTAACGGTAAGGAAGTAAAGCCCTTTCGACAGGTCACTGCCGATGGTTTCCTGATAATTCATGGTGTTTTTTACTGTATTCTGATAGATCACCTGACCCTGAATATTGGTCAGTGAAATAATCATATCAGTTGCAGCAACATTGGCGATTTCAACGGTAAAGGCACCCGTGGTCGGGTTCGGATAAACGTTGAATGACACAACCAGACTGGTAGGATCAACCCCAACGGTGATGCCACCGTTATAGGTGCTGTTGATCACGTTCCAGTACCGGACGGTATAGCTTCTGTAAGGATTCCCGGTTAATGGATAAGCTTCCTGTATGCCGTTGATGCTGTATTTGTAATTCAGTTTGCTGTTGGTGGTTAAACCGGCAACGGTGGCGGTATATATACCATCTCCGTCAGCATCGGTCATGGCAGCAGTTCCATTCCAACTCGAAGCCAGGCCGTTTACGGCAACCACATCGGTTGCAGGATTGAATTCGCCACTGGCAATATGCTTGGTCATGTTAACGTTAAAAGTCACCGGAGCCTCCGTTGGACCTCCTGTGGCATTAATGTTTATTCCGATCATGTTCAGTTTGCCCGATCCGAACCAACTACTGGAACTGCTCAGGTAAACCATAGTGTTGCTCTCCTTGGTAGTCATATCGTAGCCGATACTCATACCCTGGCATCCGAGTTCATCGTTCGGATCAGTACCCCACATTCTGACAGCAGCTCCATAGGATCCGGGAGTAAGAAATTCAGTTTCGCCGTCTTTGCTCAGTGGCAGGGTAACCCATTGCTGTCTTTTGGTGGAGTCCATTTCAACGATATCTGAAACTATCCATTCTTCCCAGACATCCTCGACGTTTTTCATCAAAACATATTGAAATGAAGGAGTATTTTTTGCCGTAAAGCCATATACAAATGAAGTGATTGAATTGACTTCACAATCTGCATAGATATCATACGAAACACCAACCATGTCGCCGGCATTGTCACCGCCAGACCATCCACCCGAGTTGGTGCCTGTTTCAGCGCTGAAGTCGGCCCGATGGAAAAGCGAATCGGTTACGGTAAAGTTCATTGAAACGGTGTTGTTCTTAGGAACATCTTCCCCGTTTTCACTTACTGCCGTGTAATCGAAACGATAATCGCCATAATCGCTGGCCAGGAATGGAGTTTCCACAGCTGTGGTGTCGCGCTCCAGGGTCCAGATAGTAGCCGCTGCAGAACTAAAGCTGTTGATTTCGGATCCGTTTTTCAGGACTTTTACCTGAAGCTTGGCATCTTCAGAATCGTTATTGCCGCTATTCAGAAAAGCAGCAGAAAAGGAGTTGGCACCAACGGTTCCTGATGTTGTGCCAGCCATTCCCATCTGACTCAAAGGCCAGTAATTAATATGACCGACAGATCCGTCGACACCGCCGTCGAAATCGAGCCAGTAATCTTCCAGAACCAGGTCGTTGGCATATCCTTCAACCAGCGAAAGGTCGTCAAACATCCAGTAGTAGGCATAATTTTCGCCATGGAAGAAGAAGCGGACCTGGACATTCGGTGATCCGGCTGCTACATCGGTGATGTTGATTTCGACATTCCGGTAACGAGCGGGTGTATTGTTGTTGGCAGGTGTATTAAACTGAAGGTCGTAGGTGGCAAAGTGAACACCCTCATCAGTAGTAACCAACATCTCCATATTGCCTGATTTTGCTCCGCTGCAGCACACGTTCCACTGTTGGGTAAGTTTTACCACAACCGATGAAAAAGCGGAACAGTCAATTTTCGGAGTTTCAATGTATGAATTGGCCGGAACCAGTGTGTAAACGCCATCCCTGAAATTGAATGCCTGAATGGGTAGCGCCATGCAGCCATCGCCTTTGGTTTCGAAAAATGATGCAGGAGTCAGCGTTTGGGTATTGTTCCATTTCAGGGTGTCTTTCAGCCAGATCCACCCGTTTCCCATATCGCTCAGATCCTGAATCGTCCATCCATCCGGCAATGACCATCCCCGTGGATTCGTCGGATCAGCCCAGTTAAAGGATGTCTTCCAGATAACATCTCCGCCGGCTTTCAGATGGCCGGGCGCGCTAACCTGATTGTCTGCAATCTGTTCCATGATCGGAACATACGCAGGAGCATTGACCATCTGCCCGAAGGAGAAGGTTACCATGCACATGAATACAAATAATAGAGTATACTTTTTCATTTACTAAAATTTAAAAATTGTGGCTAAGCTACTCAGGAATGGCTGAGCAAATGGTGCTGTTTCTCATAAACACCGGACTCTTTGCCTAAATGAGTGTGATGACTTCGTGATCGAACCGTTTGGCTTCATAAAAAAAGAGGCTGCCTTCTGAGACAGCCTCTTTTGAAAGAATTTACCCTGGAGCTATTGTCATCCCGACGAAAGTCGGTTCCCGCTTTCGCGGGAATGACAAGTGCTATGAGTTGTGTTATTGTACTACAACCTTCTGTACTTTAACGTCTTTGCCATTGTTTACAGTCAGGAAGTATAATCCTTTTGCCAGATCATTACTGATGGTTTCCTGATAGTTAACAGCGTTTTTAACGTTGTTCTGATAGATAACCTGGCCCTGGATGTTTGTCAGGGTGATGACCATATCAGCGGCAATAGTGTTGCTTACTTCAACAGTAAAGGCACCCGTGGTCGGGTTCGGATATACGTTGAATGAAGCAAACAGGCTGTTGTCTTCGATACCGGCAACTACTCCATTGTTGTAGTATCCGCTGGAAATAATATTCCAGTAACGTACCGTGTACCTTCTGTATGGATTGCCTGTCAATGGATGAGCTTCCTGTACTCCGTTGATGCTGTATTTGTAACGCAGTTCGGTAGCAATGGTCAACCCTTCAACGGTTGCGGTATAGATACCGTCACCGTCAGGATCAGTCATGGTTGCAGTTCCGTTCCAGCTGTCAGCCAAACCGTTTACGGCAACTACGTCAGTACCGACAACAAATTCACCACTGGCGATGTGTTTGGTCATGTTAACATTCCAGGTTACCGGAGCAGAGGTAGGAGCGCCGGTTTCATTGATTACGATACCGATCATGTTAACGTTACCCGTAATGTAGGAGTTGCCTCCGACAGCCTGATACATGTAGGTGTATGAATCCTGTTTGTTATCCATGTCCCAGCCGATCGACATACCGTTGGTTCCGTCAGCGTCTCCCTCTTTGGTACCCCACATGCGTACAGCAGCCATATAGGTACCGGGTTCCAGGAATTCGGTCTCGCCGTCTTTCTGTACATCCAGAGTAATAAAGTTACCGCGCTGTTCGAGTGTGGCATCAACCACATCGCTGTTGATGACTTCAACCCATTCATCTTCAATGCTTTTCATGAGAACATATTGGAAAGCAGGAACTTCAGCAATAGTTACCCCATAGATATAGGCTGTCAGGGCATCCACTTCGCAGGCTTTAAAGATGTCGTATTTAACACCGATCATGTCGCCGGCATTACCACCTCCAACCCAGCCGCCAGTGTTGCTGCCTGAGTTTGCACCGAAATCGGCACGATGGAATAAAGTATCGTTAACGGTGAAGCCCTGAGATGCTGTGTTGTTGGCAGGTATCTCTTCGTTGTTGTCTGAAATGGCGGCATAATTGAATTTATAATCGCCATAATCGTTAGCCAGGAATACGGAATTAACCGTCGATGTATCCCGTTCGAGAGTCCAGATGGTTTTTCCGTCAGAAACATCCTGATAAACCTGATTGCCATTTTTCTGAATGGTCATCTGCAGTTTTACATTTTCCTGATCGGCTGCACCGTTATTCAGGAAAGCTCCTTTAAAAGTATAATCACCGATGTTTCCGGCTATATCTGAAGCCATTCCCATTTGTGAAAGAGGCCAGTAGTTGATGTGACCGACACCTTCTTCGGTTCCGGCATTGAAATTACACCAGTAATCGGCCAGAATCAGATCGTTCTGGAAAGCTTCTGACACGACCAGGTCGTCAATCATCCAGAAATAATGGGTGTTACCGGCCTCGTAGAATTTTAACTGAACATTGGAATAGCCGGCTGCAACATCGGTAATGTTGAATTCAACATTCCGATAACGGCTGTCGGTGGCACGGTTGTTGCCCAATCCGAACAGACAGTCATAGGCAGCCCAGTGAACACCACCGTCGTTGGTAACCAGCATCTGCAGGGTGTTGGTGCTGCAGCACAAACGGAAGAGCTGTTTGAATTTAACGGTTACGGTTGTTTTAGCTGAACAGTCGATCGGAGGAGTCATGAAATAAGAATCCATGACATTACTGGTGCCGATACCGTCACGATTATTGTATTCATCTGAAGGCAGAACAATGTAACCATCCAGAGGGGTGGCAAAGTCTGGAGATGGACCTTGTGTAGTACAGCATCCTCCTAATGTGTCGTAAGGTGACCTCCACATCCAGGTATTACCCAGATCGCTGTTGTCTTTCAGTGTCCATCCTTCTGGCAATGTCCAGGTATTGGTGTCAACATTACCCCAGTTAAATGTGCAGGACCAAAACACATCTCCGCTGCCTTTGGTGGAGTTGTCGATTGGCGCGGACTGTTGAACGGCGATGTCTTTGAATGGGGCAGGAGTAGCTTTTTGCGTAACCTGTCCGAAGGTCATCGTTGTCAACGTCAATGCAGTAATCAAAAGTAAAGACTTTCTCATAGTGAAACGTTTATTGTTATTAATTTATAAGCTTGCCAAGTTAGGCCATTGAGGAGTGCATAAAAAGCGCAAACAGCATACTTTCCCCAGTCAAAACGGTTTGACGTGGTTGGTTCTTTTAATCGGGTTGATGTGACTGGTAAGCGGGTGGTATGGGTTCATAAAAAAAGCCGGGCGTCATTGCCCGGCTTTTTTTTCTTCATTGTCATCCCGACGAAAGTCGGGTTCCCGCCTTCGCGGGAATGACAAGTGCTCTGAGTTATGCTATTGTACTACTACTTTCTGTACCTTAACATCCTTACCATTGTTAACGGTCAGGAAATAGACTCCTTTCGACAGCTGGCTGTCGATGGTTGTCGAAAATCTATCAGTTTTTACAGAATTCTGATATACAACCTGTCCTTGTATATTCGACAAGGTGATCACCATATCAGAAACCGTTTTGCTAACAACCTCAACATTGAAAGCACCCGAGGTTGGGTTTGGATAAACGTTGAATGAAGCAAACAGGGTATTGTCTTCAATACCTGCTGTTACACCACCATTATAAAAACCGCTGTTGATAATGTTCCAGAAGCGAACTGTAGAACTTCTGTACGGATTTCCGGTGGTAGGATATGCTTCCTGTACTCCGTTGATGCTGTATTTGTAGTGCAGTACGCTTGCTACTGCCAAACCTTCAACGGTTGCGGTATAGATGCCGTCACCATCAGGGTCGGTCATGGTTGCGGTTCCGTTCCAGCTGTCAGCCAAACCGTTTACGGCAACAACGTCGGTTCCGACAACAAATTCGCCACTGGCGATGTGTTTGGTCATGTTTACATTCCAGGTAACAGGGGCTTGAGTAGGAGCGCCGGTTTCGTTGACCACAATACCGATCATGTTTACTTTTCCCGTATTGAACCAACCGCCACCAACGCTTTGGTAGTTGTAGGTATAGCTGCTCTGGTTGTTGTCCATATCCCAGCCGACTGACATACCGTTGGTTCCGTCAGCATCGCCCTCTTTGGTTCCCCACATTTTTACACAGGCAATATATCTGCCTGGTTCCAGAAATTCAGTTTCACCGTCTTTTTGTACATCCAGGGTGACGAAGGTTCCCCGCTGTTCGAGGGTGGCATCCATAATATCACTGGTGATGAGCTCGATATGTTCATCGTCCGCGGTAATTTTTTGAAGAACATACTGGTAAGCCGGAACTTCAGCGATGGTTACCCCGTAAATGTAAGCGGTCATGGCATCGATTTCACAGGCTTTGTAAACATCATAGAATACGCCGATCATGTCGCCGGCATTACCGCCGCCTACCCAACCACCGGTATTACTGCCGGCATTTGCGCCGAAGTCGGCACGGTGGAATAATGTGTCGGTAACCGTAAATCCTTGTGCGGTTGCGTTATTTACCGGCACTTCTTCATTGTTGTCAGAAATAGCCAGATATTGGAACTGATAATCCCCGTAATCATTAGCCAGGAAAACCGAATTGACCGTTGCCGTATCTCTTTCCAGAGACCAGATGGTCGATCCGTCAGAAACATCCTGATAAACCTGTGTTCCGTTTTTCAGGATGGTCATTTGAGCTTTAACATTTTCCTGATCGGCGGCGCCGTTGTTCAGAAAAGCTTCTCTGAAGGAATATTCCCCAATATATCCTGCAACGTCAGAAGCCATTCCCATTTGTGATTTTGGCCAGTAATTGATGTGCCCGATGGGACTATCAAATCCACCGTTAAAATCACACCAGTAGTCAGCAAGAATCAGGTCGTTTTGGTAGGCTTCAGCAAGGTACAAGTCGTCAATCATCCAGAAATAATGGGTGTTACCTGATTGTGCAAATTTGATCTGAACATTGGCATAACCGGCAGCAACGTCAGAAATGTTGAATTCAACATTCTGATAGCGGGTATCCGTTACGCGGTTGTTGGCCAAACCAAACAGGCAGTCATAGGCTGCCCAGTGAACACCGCCGTCGTTGGTCACCATCATCTGCAAAGAGTTGGTGCCGCAGCAAAGGCGGAAAAGCTGTTTGAATTTAACCGTTACGGTAGTTTTTGCTGAACAGTCAATGACCGGAGTCACAATATAACTATCCATTGCGTTACTGGTTCCAATACCGTCGCGACGGTTATACTCATCTGAGGGAAGAACTAAATAACCATCAAGAGGTGTTGTGAAGTTTGAAGAGGCCCCTTGCCAGGTGCAACATCCGCCAAGTGTGTCATAAGGAGATCTCCACATCCAGGTGTTCCCCAAATCAGTATTATCCTTCAGAGACCAGCCATCTGGCAATGTCCAGGTGTTTGTGTCAACATTGCCCCAGTTAAAGGTGGTCGACCAGAACACATCGCCGCTTCCCTTCAGGGAATTGTCGGTGCTTTTTGTTACTTGAGCCGGATCATCTTTGAAAGGAACGGGTTTCCCCTGCCGGGCTACCTGTCCAAAGGTGACCGTTGTCAACATCAACGCAGTTAACAAAAGTGTAGATTTTCTCATAGTCGTACAGTTAATAATTAATGAATGTGCTAGCGAAAGTAAAAATTTTGATTGAAGTAAAAAAAAATAACGAGAAAATCTACATAAAATCGATGCTGAAAATGGCCGACTTTGAAAAATGAAGTTGTTTCCCTTGATAATCGAGCAGTATGTGTTCATAAAAAAGACGGGTGATTGGCCCGTCTTTCTTTATAATACGAAAGGGTTTACTGAATCACAACCTTCTGAATTTTTACTTCCTGTCCATTATTGATAGTCAGAAAATATAATCCTTTTGCCAGTTGATTGTCAATAACTTCCTGATGACTCAGACTGTTTTTTACCACATTCTGATAAACGGAATGCCCCTGAATATCAGTCAGGGTAATGACCATGTCGCAGGCCACTTTATTGGTAATGGCAACCGTAAAGGCCCCCTGGCTGGGATTAGGATATACCTGGAACGAAGCAACCAGACTGTTGTCTTCGATACCTGTGGTAATACCACTATTGTAATAACCGCTATCGATTATGTTCCAGTACCTGACCGTATATTGCCTGTAGGTGGCTGGATTAGCCTCCTGTGTTCCGTTGATACTGTATTTGTATTTGAGCAAAGTATTGATGGTCAATCCTTCAACAGTTACTGAGTAAATACCGTCGCCGTCGGGGTCAGTCATGGTGGCACTACTGCTCCAACTTGGTGCAAGGCCGTTTACGGCAACCACGTCGGTGCCCGGGATGAATTCCCCACTGGCAATGTGCTTGTTCAAATTGACGTTCCAGGTAACCGGCGCTTGTTGTGGACCAGCCAATGCATTGAGGTTGAGTCCGATCATGGGCAGCGGAGCACCTGCCAATCCAGTCCAGCCGGTAGTGGAATAATACTGATCGCAACCCGAAAACTTGGTCGACAAGTCACGCCCTAACCAAATTCCACAGGATCCGACTCCCATTAGTTTTGCACAGGCATAATAACGGCCGGGTTCCAGGAATTCGGTTTCACCGTCTTTAATCATCGGAAGAGTTACCCATCCTCTGCGGGTTGAATCCATGTCAATGACTTCAGAGGAAATCCATTCCGCTTTATCTTCATCAACTACTTTAAACAGGGCATATTGGAGCTGTGGGGTAGCAGAAGCGGAATAACTCCAGATATAGGCTGAAATTGAACTGACCTCGGCTGCTTTATACAGGTTGTATTCAACAGCCATCATATCACCGGAATTGTTACCGTTTACCCATCCGCTGGTATTTACTGATGCTTCAGCAGAAAAATCGCCGCGGTGCATCATGGTGTCATTGACGGTAAACTGCATGATGGTGGAATTATCGGCTGCAACTTCTTCTGAATTGTCGCTGACTGCGGTATAAACAAAGTTGTAATCGCCATAATCGGTTGCCAGATATGGATTAACTATTTCGGCGGTATCCCGCTCGAGTGTCCATATCGGAGCAGGGACTGAAGCATCGGCAAATACCTGGGTGCCATTTTTAAGTACTTTCACGTCAAGCCGGGCATTCTCCGAATCGTTGTACCCGCTGTTCAGAATAGCTCCCTTCATGTAATTGGCCCCAATGGTACTTGATTCTCCGGCCATGCCCATCTGCGATAACGGCCAGTAATGGATCTGGTCGATTGTTGCAGATGCACCCCCGTCAAAATCCATCCAGGTGTCTTCGAGAACGAGGTTATTTCCATATGCCTCTTCGAGTCTCAGGTCGTCCATCATCCAATAGTACCATAAATTACCGTTGTGAAAATAAAAACGGATGATCACGTTCGGCGATCCTGCAGCAACATCTGAAATGTTGATTTCAGGATTCTGAAAACGGGCAGGCGTGGGGTTGTTTGCTCCCCAATTGTACTGGACATCATACGTTGCCCAGTGCACACCGCCATCGACGGTCACCAGCATCTGCAGGTTGCCCACATTTTCACTCAGGCAGCAGAGGTTGAAGATCTGTGTGAATTTTACCACCACCGACGAAACGGCTGAACAGTCGATCTTCGGAGTCTGGAAGTAAGAATCGGCCGGTACGGTCGTTGTGATCCCATCACGCTCATTGTAACTTTGAATCGGCATGGCCATGAACCCGTCATTTTTTGTTGCAAAAATCGACGGTGGATTCAGCGTTTTGTTTGAAGTGCCGACAACCCATTTAAGGGTGTCTTTCATCCAGATCCATGGATTTCCCATATCGCTGGAGTCTTTGATTACCCATCCTTCGGGGAGTGTCCAGCCCCTGGGGCTCGAAGGATCTGCCCAATCAAAAGTGGTTTGCCAGATAACATCGCCTCCACCTTTGGTCGCTTTCGGACCAAGATCCTGGTACCCATTGTTTTCAAACTGTACGGGCACATGCTTTGCAGGTTGCCGCACCTGCCCGAATGACATGACTGTTGCGCACGTGAGTGCAATTAATAGAGTATACCTTTTCATAGGAGTAAGATTTTTACACCGGAAAACGATTTTCCAGCCTTATAAAATTATAAAACTTTTTTCCTACAAACAATTACCTGATCCAATATCCAAGATTTACAAAAATAATCGGCCTTTTACTGGTCGTGGAACTCATCAGGGTTACCTCAACAGGCCCCACAGGGCTGGAATAACCATACGTCAGACCCAGTCCGGCCAGATTCGACGACGTGTTGCTGAACTGACTGAAGGCATTGAACGACTTCCCTACATTTAACTTCAGAATGAGATATTGATTGGCGCGAAGGCGGTATTGAAGATCGGCCCTGGCAACCATGGCATGGCTGGAGGCACGCTCCATATAGCTCATTCCAACAAACGGCATGATGCTTTTGTGATAATACCCGAGACCGCCGATATACGACCGGTACGGGTAAGGTACTGAATCACCGAAAGCGGAATAGGCCATAACCGACGGTTGTAAACTTAATTTGGGGGATAACTCGAAAGCCCAGCGGTACCTGAAATCAAAAACCATAGTGGCCAGGGTGCTGCTTTCTGTCAGGTTGTTGACCTCCTTGATCACCAATTCCAACTTGTCACCACGGGTTGGATAAGGGATCTTGTTGAAATTATCTTTCTTGAGCTGAAGGTACAGATTGATCATCTTTGAGTTGTATGACTGGATCTGCCAGTCCCCGATATTGGGGAGTATCCAGGCAAATTCACTCTGGATCCCGGCAGTTGCCGAGAATTTTTCGCGCCAGTTGGTGCGCATGACCAGGTCGATCGATTCGTAAATGTAATTTGCGCTGCTGATTTTCCGGTTATTCTGATATTCGTATGATTTCAAACGCCCTGTTTCCATGAGCAGCCCGAACTGGCGTTTTTTCTTGAACAGAAAAAAGTAGGATGCCAGAAGATTGGGATTTTCTCCCAGATTGACATCAACACCCAGCTGATCTCCCTGCCTGAGCAAGTTTCGGAGATCGGCTTTGGCCAGTAAAGAGGCATTGAAGAGATTGTCGAAATGAAGTCCTACATGAATGAGGTTTTGCTCTTTTTCTTCGGCCCTTACCGTAAGTCGCACTCCACCACTCACCGGTTCCATCTGATAGGTGACCTTGCTGAATTCATTGGTGCCAAATGCCCTCTGAAGGGCCTTGAAAATTTCTTGTTCGTGCATCCAGCCTGGAAAATGAAGGTTCATCCGCGATTGAACATAATCAGGATCAACTTTATGCAAGCCGGTGAAGGCAATCTCCCTGACATAAACTGAGTCGATTTTGGGGAGCGGTACAATTTTCGGATCATCAGGCCTGGCATACTTATTAACCTGATCAGCGATTTTTTTAAGTTGAATCCATTGTGCGCGGGCGCATCTCTCCCCGGAACGGATGATCGAATCGGCCAGCCCAAAAGTCAATGTGCTGGCTCCGGGAGTACTTGGTCGGATGAGAATATCGCAAAGCTGCCTGTTCCGGATGTTAATATCCTCACGGGTTAATGTGCTGATTTGCTTGAGTATCGTAATAACCGAGTTGAGCTGGGTGATTTTGAAAAGATCCCGCTGGACATCTATTCCGATAATAATGTCGGCTCCCATGGCTTTCAGATGATCGGCAGGAAAATTGTTGATCAACCCGCCATCGACCAGCAACTTGCCATTGAGTTCCACCGGGGTGAAAACGGTAGGAATCGCCATGCTGGCGCGCAGGGCATCATGCAGATTCCCTGTGGAGAGGACGACTTCCTCCCCGGTAACCACATTGGCACCGATACAGATAAATGGCCTTGGTAACTGATTGAAAATCTTAATATTATAAGCTGGCCAGGTGATTCCTGCCAATTTATTCGTGATGTTGGTTCCCGCAATCAACCCGCTGGGCAATTGAAGCTTGCCCTGATTTAAAGGGAAATCGTAAAAGAATTTCTCAAGCTGCTCTTTGTACTCCCAGGTCAGATCATTGCGTGGAATGATATCTGTCAGCATCATCTCCCAGTCCATCTCTTTCACCATTTTTTCCATTTCCGCTGCGGTGTAACCCATAGCATACATCCCGCCGACAATGGATCCCATGCTGGTGCCAGCCACAAAATCAACAGGAATGCCAATCTCCTCGAGAACCTTGATTACCCCGATGTGCGCCAGCCCCGCAGCCCCGCCACCACTCAACACTACCCCCACCTTGGGGCGCGACTGACTCATTACCCTATTTGGTGCGACCAAACAGGTAAAGGATACAAGGCACAGTGCTAAAGCAAGGTAGAAGGGTGAAACTTTGTGATGAACGTTTGACATGGGTTGAATTTTATTACGGTTAAAGATACCAAATATCTTACTTTTGCCACCCTGACTACCAATACCGTTTATGAAAAATCAAATGATGAAGAAGCTTTTTACCTGTATGATGCTGATACCCATTTTCAGCATGGCTGTTTTTTCTCAGAATAAGGAATCCTTTTTTAAAGCAGTTCCGTTTATTGACGCATCAACCCCCGAATGGGCCCGGATGATGTATAGTCCAAATCCCAATATCAAGCAGGTGGATTTCGAGTTCGAAAAGTATTACGATAGCCATCCGATGGAAAAGGATATTCATACTCAAAACTATAAATTCTGGCATCGCAGGGTAATGCCTTACATGAATGCCGATGGATTCATCAAACTTCCGGATGCCACCGGAGAAAATGCTTTTCTGCAAAAGATGGAAAAAAGGTCGCAACTGAAATCCGGCTCAGCCGGAACCTGGCGCACGATAGGGCCTTTTGCTACCTATAAAGTGGGGGATATAGCTGATCTTCAGATATCCTGGCAGGCCAATGTTTATTGCTTTGATCAGTCGGAATCAAGACCGGATATTCTGTTTGCCGGTACCGAAGCCGGCGGGTTATTCAAATCCGAAAACAAAGGAATGAGCTGGAGATTGATCACCGCTGCAGTTTCAGTTACCTCAGTCAACGATGTTAAAATCTCAGCGACAAATCCGAATCTGGTTTTCTTCATTGCAAACAACAGGATATATAAAACGACCAATGGCGGCGAATCCTGGAACGAGGTGTTTTCGATAGGCGACGAAGGCTATCAGTTACTCATTCATCCGACTAATCCGGATATCATTTTCTGTGCTGCCAACAACGGACTGTACCGTTCAACCGACAATGGCGGCACCTGGACAAAACTATACTCCGAAAAATGCTGGGATATCAAATTTCATCCCACCAACCCGTCAATCGTTTATCTGGCGAAAAACAACCCGGCACAGGTGCGCTGCGAATTCTTCAAGTCAACCGATACCGGCGCCACCTTTTCTATCCGCGAAAATGGCTGGTATATTCCTCAGGTCAAGGCAAGTGCCAGGGATATCGGGGCCAAGATCGGCGTGACTCCTGCGGCTCCTGATATGATCTATGTGGCCATGATCGGTGAAAGCCGCAGTTTGACCGGCGATAATGGCTGGATCGGCGTTTATAAGAGCACCAACGGAGGAGAAAACTGGGCAAACCCCAATCCTCCGGACGGAGGACCATACAGTTCAGTACACCCGAACCTGGCTGCATTCTATCCGGATGGAACGGGCTTTCACCAGGATTTCTATGATTTTGCGCTTGGGGTATCGGCCACTGATCCCAACCGGGTATGGGTCGGCAGTATTGTTTTTTCGCAAAGCACCAACGGCGGCGCTTCTTGGACGCGTATCGGATCTTACTATGCCCAGCAGGATATCGGCAATGTACATCCTGATATTCAGGATATTCACGTCAGGGGAAATGAGATTTTTCTGGCTACCGACGGGGGAGTTAGCCTGTCAACCGATGAAATGCGATCACATGCATCACGTAATTATGGTCTCACCGGTTCTGATTACTGGGGTTTTGCTCAGGGTTGGAATGAGGATGTTATCGTGGGTGGCCGCTATCATAACGGCGACAGCGGCTTTCATGAGGCATACGGTGAAGGGAACACTCTGGCACTAGGCGGAGGCGAGGCTCCCACCGGCTATGTCAATCCGATGGAAAACCGGAAAACCTATTTCTCAGATATCAGCTCAGCTCTTCTTCCACTAGCTCTGGATGAACCGGTTGTCTATTTCCAGAAACTCGGAAAATATCCGACCGAAAGCTATTACAGGTCCTATTCAAGCGAAATTGAATGGGATCCACGCTATGCCGGTCATATGTATGTGGGTAACGGTGGCAAAATCTGGAAATCGACCAACGGAGGCGGATATTTTGAAGTACTCAATAGCTTCGGATCAGGAAAGGTTCTCGAAATTGAAGTGTCGCGCAGTAATCCTAAAGTAATCTATTGTGTGTATCAGTCAAAAAGCGGCTATTCTGACCCGTGTGCCATCCGCAAATCTACCGACGGAGGATTAACCTGGGCAGGAACGACTGCTGTTCCGACCAATGACCGCTGGAAAATGGAAATCACCCTTAACCCGGAAAACGAAAATGAACTTTGGGTGATCTGCCTGAATGGGTATAACGGAAAGAAAGTTTATCGTACCCTCGACGGCGGTAAAACCTGGGAAGCGGTGACTTCAACGCTGTTCAATGACGAGCAGCCCAACGATATCCAGTTTCAGGGCGGTACCGATGGGGTGGTGTATCTGGCAACTTCAACAGGAGCCTATTATTTTGATCCTTCAACCGCTCAGTGGAACGAGTTTATGAATGATCTTCCCGCGTGGACGGGAGTTATGGAGATGAAACCGTTCTATGCAAAGAGTAAAATCCGTATGGCCACCAATGGCCGCAGCATCTGGGAAACAGATCTGGTGGTTCACTCCAGGCCGGTGGCTCAGCCAATGACTCAATCGGATACCATATATAATAGCGCGGATACCGTTCAGTTCGAGAGTTACTCTATTATTCACAATGAAGGGGCGAAATGGCAGTGGGCATTCAGCCCGGCACCCCGGTATGTGAGTTCTTATACGGTTCGCAACCCGAAAGTGGTTTTCGGATCCATGGGTAGTTATGATGTAACCCTGACTGTTACAGATGCCGAAAACCGGACCAGCACGCGCACCGAACCAGGCATGGTCACGGTGGCCAATACCGAAGGACCGGATGCAACGGCCGGACAGGCATTGAGCTGTACAAATAATGGGGAATATGCAGTTACTGAAGATTTGAAACTGACGACCAATATCCTGACGATAACGGCCTGGGTAAAGCCTGACGGTATACAGCCGGAATACACGGGTATCGTTATGAACAATGAAAATGGCACCGGCTTTAATTTCCGCAGCAACAACAATACACTGGGCTATCATTGGAAAGATGCAAACTGGACCTGGAACAGCCGACTGGTGGTGCCTTCGGGTGAATGGTCTCATGTGGCCCTGGTGGCCAATGCGACATCGGCCACCCTGTATGTCAACGGCATTCCTTCACGGCATAACGTTATCCTCCCGGTAACGGATATCACAACCATGGATATCGGTAGTTATATGGGGTGGGATAGCCGTAATTTCAAAGGGATGATCGATGAGGTTTGTATCTGGAAAAGAGCGCTCACTCAGGAGGAAATCCGGGAATCAGCCCATCTGACTAAGGAAAAAATGACTGCTGATCCTGATTTCATCGGTTATTATCAGTTTAATGAAGCCGGAGGAAATCTCTTTAACCGGGTTGGCGAGGGAATCGGATCAATTATTGGCGCCCCTGTAAAAGTTAATTCCACAGCCCCAGTAGGTCCGGGTTCCAGCTGCCGCATGGCCGTAAACGGATCAGGCAACTATGATTTCACCGGCACCGGACTCTCCCTGACCCTCCCCTCAGGTGGAGCCTTATACCCTGGCGAGATGGTGGTCACGCGGATACAGAATAACCCTGCCGTGATGCCCAACACAAACCCGAACATCGGATGCTATTGGGTACTCAACGGATATGGAAGTGATCATTTTACCCCACTTTCAGAGATGCGGTTCACCCCATTTGCCGGGGTCTCTTCAGATACTATTTCTGCTGCACCGGATCATGCAAAACTGTTTGTCAGGCGGATTGGAGAAACCACCAATACCTGGGAATCCCTCTGTGGCGCTGCTTCGGTTACCGCCGGTACCGATCCGGTGTTCCGCTACACCTCTTCATGCGGCGTTGGTATCAACGGATGCCTCTTTATGACCAGCGACGACTCGTCGGTACCTCTGCTCAAAGGCACTACTTCCGGCATTGATGATGTTAAGAACCCGGGTGAAGCTTTTGTTCATGTATATCCGAATCCGGTATCGAAAGAATCCGATATCCGGTTTGAATATCCGGGTACAGGACCTGTCAGGATAAAGTTGTTTGATGCAACCGGTAAACTGATCAGGGATATCCTGACCAATGGGCCCTGTACCGAAATCGTGCCGACTTCAGGCATGCAATCAGGAATCTGCTTTTACTCGGTTCAGTCAGATGCAAAAATGAGGAGCGGCAGGATAGTAATAAGGTAAGCCATTGTACCTAAGATGCCAACTTTTCCTTAAGTTGGCATCTTTATATTATAGTTGCCAACTTAAAAGAAAAGTTGGCAACTATAGTGAAAGAAAAGTTGGCAACTATAGTCAAGTCGGCAAATTTTGGTACTTTTATTCTGTCCCCTTAAGTAATCTAAAGTATCATGAAAAGTTTCAGACTGGCTTTGCCGGTGCTGATCATTTTGGGACTATCCGTTTCATGTAACAATGAAATCGATCTCTACCCGGATGATGCGCCAAAAATCTTGTATGTGCTTGGTTGTCTTGATGGTACCGGAACCGTGCAACAGGTTAAAGTTCGAAAAATGATTTCCGGCGACAGTGAAGCCACGGATATCGCCAATGATCCTGATTACTATCTGCCGGATAATCCCTTGCGGGTCTGTCTCGAAGACCCTTCAGGGCGCCAGATTGATCTCCATCCGGTATGCTATCCCCCGCAAAACGGCGGACCCTTTCATCAGGATAGCAATCTGATTTATGAATTGCGGGGATTTGTTCCGTCATCCGGGAAGATCTACACCCTTAAAATTGAGGATTCCACCAAGGGTGAAACTATCTCCTCACAAATTCATGCAATGGGTGGTGTCGGTTTCACTTATCCGGATAAGCGATTTGTAAATCAGGTATTATATGATTTCACAGATACCAGCAATCTGTTCCGGATCAAATACACCTTGTCACCCATTAACCTCTGGACCGTTACCCTGAAGTACGTGGATTTCCTGAAATCGGGTGAGAAAATTTGCCGGAAGGCTACTTTCAGCAGCGCTCTCCAAAAGGGGAATGTTAATACGGAACCGGAAAGGATCTTTACGCTGGAGTATGTGTTCAATATTTTCAACCGGCTGATCAAAGATTCTTCGGATGTGGATTACCGGATGTTTTACCGTTTCGACTTTGCCATTTGGGGAGGGGATGGCGTCCTTTCCTATTATCTCCTCGAGGCCAGCAATTACACCGATAACCGTAAGATAAACGCATCAAACATCGAAGGCGGAAAAGGGCTGTTCTTTGCCGTTTCCCATGACCACCTCATTGATCTCCAGCCCACCGGGCCTTTTTATGATTCATTGTCGCTCAATGATGCCGTCCGGCATCTGAAATTTTACCATCTCCCTTATGGCGGGGTGTATACCGATCCGGATACCACACAGGTTAACCCTTTTTTTTAATCAGGCCATGAAAAAAGCTTTATTAACCTTTTGCACGATGCTGCTGATCGGCAGTGTTTCGCTGTTTTCCCAAACCGGAACCATCAAGGGATTTGTTTATGATGCTTCATCGGGCCAACCCATGCCAATGGCAACGATTAGTCTGACCGGGACCCAAAATGTGGTGTCCTCCAATCAGGATGGCTTTTTTGTTGTATTCAACGTTCCATCCGGCAGCCAAACCATACGGATTTCCTTTATCGGGTTTGGGGCGGCTACCCAAACGATTACAGTCCGGGCCAAAGGAACGGAACAGGTAAATGTCTGGCTGAAACCGGAGATCCGTAAACTGCAGGAGGCTACAATCAGTGCGGATCGCTGGAGAGCCGAGCATCTCAACACCGTTTCTGCTCACCATATCGATCAGGTGACCCTGAAAAGAGTGCCCGGAATCACCGGACAATCTGACCTTGCCGAGTATCTGCAAGTTATCCCGGGGGTCATCTTCACCGGGGACCGGGGAGGCCAGTTTTATGTCAGAGGGGGCGAGCCCGTTCAGAATCTCGTGAAAATCGACGGAATGACGGTGATCAGCCCTTTCCATTCAATCGGATTTGCATCGGTCTTTGATACCGAAACCATCAGCTCGGTGGATGTCAGCACTGCCGGATTCGGCGCTTCACACGGAGGACGGATCTCCTCTGTAATTGATGTAAAAACCCGTGCGGGGAATCGCAAAGAGTTTAAGGCAAAAATAGCGCCCTCTACATTCGGTTATGGATTGATCGTGGAGGGCCCGATCAAAAAAATGACCGAAGATAGCCCTTCATCGATCTCGTTTCTCTTATCCAACAAAGGATCCTATATCAGTGAAACGGCTGGTTTCCTATATCCTCATCTCGATAGTGACGGCATTCCTTACCATTACAACGATATATTCGGAAAGGTGAGTTTTGTCGATCGTCGTGGCAATCAAATGGATGTTTTCGGAATGCATAATACCGATGCGACTGATATTTCAGGGCTGCTCCGCTCTACTTGGGTGAGTAATGGCGGCGGATTCAGGTTTTTGGCAACCCCTTCGGGCAGTAATCTGCTTTTTGAATCCACCCTGAACTACTCCGATTACCAGGGTGAGTATCTCGAACAATACATGAGGGTGAGAAGTACCCGGTACAACAGTATCGAAGGAGCCTTCAGGGTTCACTGGAACTGGCCGGCGGTAAAATTGATCTGGGGAACTGAAATGAATTGGGTTCATACCGATCATGTCTTTGCCCGGCCCGGGAATTATTATACGGATTATGAGTATTTTACCACAGAGCTGGTAACCTATCTGGATAGCCGGTTTGAAACGAAGCGTTTGTTGATTGAACCGGGTTTCCGGCTTCATTATTATGCTGATCAGTCGTTCTTTTCGCCTGAACCCCGCCTGAAACTGCGATACCGGATCAACAAGGTGCTTAATATAAATATGGCAACCGGGCTTTACGCGCAAAGTCTGGCTTCGTCAACCTCCACCGAAGACGTGGTCAACCTCTTTCAGGGTTTTTACTCCGGGCCGGGTTGGGTCAGGGATTACTTTCAGGGAAAATATGTCGATGATAAGATTTCACTCGCCTGGCATGGAGTGCTGGGCTTATCATACTTCGGCCCAAAAAATCTGAAACTATCCCTGGAGGGGTACGTCAAGGACTATTACCGGATGATCAATTATAACCGTTACAAGACCGATAGTGAGACCAATATCTTTCTGATTGAAAGGGGTTGGGCATACGGTGCTGATTTTATGGCTGAATGGAACGCCGAATCCTGGAATTTATATCTGGCTTATTCATTAGGCTATGTGATCAGGGAAGATGATTACGGACAATATATTCCCCATTTTGACCGCCGTCACAATCTGAACCTGGTTGGTGGTTTTAAACCGGGTAACCGGAACGACTGGGAATTCAAGGCCCGGTGGAACCTCGGTTCCGGTTTTCCATTCACGCAATCGTTGGGCCTTTATGAGGGCTTAACCACCGGCTATGACAACTTCTATCTTGATCCAACCACATCTGGAGTAGGAGGGATCTGGTATGGTGAAATGAATAAAGGCCGCCTTCCCTGGTACCACCGGCTGGATATCTCGGTTCAGAAAACATGGCATTTTGCAAATGATCAGGAGTTGAATCTCTCTCTGGGTGTGATGAATGTTTACAACCGGCTTAATGTTTTTTATGTAAACCGGATCAGCATGCAGAGAACCAATCAGCTACCTGTGCTGCCGACGCTGGGATTGAGCTGGAATTTTTAAAGTTCACAGATGCCAACTTTTCCATAAGTTGGCATCTTTAATTAAAGTTGCCGACTTTTTCCTGAGTTGCCAACTTTTCCTTAAGTTGGCAACTTTAAAATTGCTATGATCGTACACAAATTTGGCGGGGGCATACTGAAAACACCTGAAGCTGTCAGGCAGATGCTTAACATCCTGCAAACCAGTCCGCTACCTGCTGTTGTAGTGGTCTCGGCACTGAACAAAATGACCAACGCCTTTGAAGGTGTTGCCCGCAATTGGTTTAATCACGAGAACACTGAACCGGGCATGCAGATGATCCGCGGGTATCATTTTGATATGGCGTGCCGGCTTTTCGACAATCCCGATGAGTCGTGGTCGCGCCACATGAAACCCATGTTCTCCGAAATTCAGGAAAAACTGAATCAGGAACCTCCGGCACCGTTTGATAAAGCCTATGATCAGGTGGTCTGTTACGGTGAGCTGCTTTCATCAGCGCTTCTTCGTACCTATTTTGAGGAAAACAATCTGGCACATCGATACCTGGATGCAAGAACGGTTGTCAGGACCGATGATGTTTTTCGTGATGCCGGCATCCAATGGGAAGAGACCCGTAATATGATCCGGGGCGAATATGAGCAGCTCAGAGAGAATACCGGGGATAGTCATGAGGGTGCCCTGATCTTAACGCAGGGATTTATCGGCAGTACCGATCAGGGCGATTCTGTAACCCTGGGGCGTGAAGGATCTGACTATACTGCCGCGATCTTTGCTTATTGCCTGGATGCCGATGAAGCCTGGATATGGAAAGATGTCCCCGGAATTCTGAATGCCGATCCCAATGAATTTGCCGATACGGTGAAAATGGATGAGATGAACTATCTGGAAGCTATTGAGTTAGCCTATTTCGGGGCCAAAGTGATCCATCCGAAAACGATAAAACCTCTTCAAAATAAGGCGATTCCATTATGGGTTCGGGACTTCTGGCATCCTGAGGATTCCGGAACCAGAATTTCGGATGTGAAGGTGGTTACCCAAACCTGTCCCGTATTTATCTGCAAAAAGAACCAGCTGCTGATCACATTTCAGCCCAGGGATTTTTCCTTCATCGTAGAGGATATGATTTCAGAGATATTTGCCCAACTGGCAAAATACCGGGTAAAGGTTAACCTGATGCAGCACGGAGCAATCAGCTTCACGATCTGCGTTACGGCCGACATGGATCGTGTAAACAGTTTGATTCAGGCCATGCTGCCTCGTTTCAGGGTGCTTTACAACAGTGAGCTTGAACTGGTGACCATCCGAAGGTACAACAACGAGGCAATTGAACGAATGACCTCCGGAAGGAGAATCCTGATCCAGCAACTGAGTCGGAAGACTGCACGATTCGTGCTGTCTTAGCGGTCGAATTCAAGTGTCAGGCCTTTCACCGATTCGTCGAACAGGCCATTGTCATATACCAGGTTCCCGTTCACAAATGTATGAGTCACCCTGGATCGGAGATTGGTGCCCTGAAGCGGTGACCATCCGCACTTGTATATAATATTATATGGGTTCACGGTCCAGGGATCATCAGGATCTACCAGAACCAGGTCGGCATAATACCCTTCACGTATATAACCCCGTTTAGATAACCGGAACAGATCGGCAGGTGTATGGCACATCTTGCTGATGATTTTTTCCACCGGAATCAGGTTCTGATGGTGGAATTCCAGCATAACCGTCAATGAGTGCTGAACCATCGGGGCGCCCGAAGGTGACTTCGTATATATATTATCTTTTTCCTCCAGGGTGTGCGGAGCATGATCTGTTGCGATTACATCGATACGGTCATCAATAATGGCCTGAATCAGGGCATCTTTATCTGCTTCCGATTTGATTGCCGGATTCCATTTAATCAGGGTCCCCTTATCGGCATAATCCTGTTCATCGAACCAAAGGTGATGGACACAAACCTCCGAGGTGATCAGTTTGTCTTTAACCGGTCCCGGTTTCTCGAGCAACGACAGCTCCTCTTTGGTCGAAAGATGAATCAGGTGCAGATGGGTACGGTGGCGCCGGGCCAGTTCAACGGCAAACGAGCTCGATTTAAAGCATGCTTCAGCCGATCGGATGACCGGATGGTACTCAACCGGTATATCATCCCCGAACTGTTTCCTGAAACTTTCGAGATTCTGCTTAATAATTCCCTCATCTTCAGCATGTACGGCAATGATCAGTTTCCGGATCCTGAAAATTCCATCCAGTGCAACCGGATCGTCGACCAGCATATTTCCGGTTGAAGCACCCATAAAAACTTTGATTCCGCACGTTTTATGTACGTCAACGGATTGAAGTTCAGAAAGGTTATCGTTTGTCGCACCGATAAAGAAGCCAAAGTTAGCCAGGCTTTTTTCGGAAGCCAGTTCGATTTTTTCGTCCAGCAGTTTCCGGGTAGTTGTTTGGGGGATGGTGTTCGGCATATCCATGTATGAAGTCACTCCGCCGGCAATTGCTGCTTTTGATTCGGAATGGATATCTCCTTTATGAGTCAGTCCCGGCTCACGGAAGTGGACCTGGTCATCAATCACGCCTGGAATCAGCCATTTACCTTTGGCGTCAATGATAATGGTATCCCTGGTAATCGAAGGGATTGCCGACTCCGGGTATATTTTAGTAATGTATTGATCATGGATAGCTACGTGACCGGGGGTACGCGTACCCTCGTTAATGATCAGTGCATTGGTTATCAGGTAATTACTCATGATGGTTGCTGATATGCTTATTATAATTTGCTCTCAAACTACTGGTTTTCATGCGGATAACACCCATGAGGGCTTCGCTCATGATACCACCGCTCATTTTTGATGATCCCAGTTCGCGGTTAATAAAGATAATAGGTACTTCGATGATTTTGAATCCGAGTTTCCAGGCTTTGAATTTCATTTCGATCTGGAATCCGTAGCCTTTCATCCGGATTCGGTTAAGGTTTATGGTTTCGAGGAATTTTCGCGACATGCAAACGAAACCTGCGGTAGCGTCGCGGATATCCATTCGGGTAACGAGCCTGACGTAGTGAGAGGCATAATAGGAGAGGAGGAGGCGGCCGATCGGCCAGTTGACGATAGCCACTCCTTTTTTATACCGGCTGCCGATGGCGATGTCAGCGTTTTCGTTTTTGCAGGCCTCATAGATAGGGATCAGGTCGTTTGGATTGTGTGAGAAATCGGCGTCCATTTCGAATACGAACTGGTAATCGTGCTGGAGGGCCCATCGAAAGCCGGTGATATAGGCGGTACCGAGGCCGAGTTTACCGGGTCGCTCGATGAGAAACAGTTGATCCGGGCGTTCCGTCATGATATTTTTCACGATCGAAGCGGTTTCATCCGTGGAATTATCGTCGATCACCAGAACGTGGAACTCTTTTGGGAGGCTATATATAATAGAAAGGAGCCTCTGAATGTTTTCAGCTTCCTGGTAAGTTGGGATAATTATGAGGGTATCGGGCACGATGTAAAATTTTTTTGTGTTGCTCATCGAGAAATCTGTTGTACGAAGATAGGAGTTTTTGGGAAGAAAGCGATGGAAAGGCGGGCAATTGCGGGGATGTGGTAAAAAATATTGGCCTGACATTAAGTCTTTTACCAAAAACTTTGAAAAAACTTCTTGTTTGTGTTTGCAGAATTCGAGGATAGGCGTATATTTGCATTCCATTTTTGATGGATGTGTTCTTTAAACGGTCGGAAAATGTTGGAAAAAAAAGTTGAAAAAAGTTTGGAAGTTGAAATTTTTCCTCTATCTTTGCACCGCTTTTAGAAAATGATAGTTCTTTGAAAAGATTGAAGAGTAACAAAGGTCAGGTAAAGAAGAAGTCAATTCTTTTTATTTGAAATGATAATGATGAATCTTGAGCAATGATTTTACAATTACAACGAAGAGTTTGATCCTGGCTCAGGATGAACGCTAGCGGTAGGCTTAACACATGCAAGTCGAGGGGCAGCACGAGTAGCAATACTTGGTGGCGACCGGCGCACGGGTGAGTAACGCGTATGCAACCTACCTATAACTGGAGAATAACCCTCGGAAACGGGGCCTAATGTTCCATAATGTTCGGGATTCGCATGAATTTTGAACTAAAGCTCCGGCGGTTATAGATGGGCATGCGTGACATTAGCTAGTTGGTGAGGTAACGGCTCACCAAGGCTACGATGTCTAGGGGGTCTTAAAGGATGATCCCCCACACTGGTACTGAGACACGGACCAGACTCCTACGGGAGGCAGCAGTGAGGAATATTGGTCAATGGGCGCAAGCCTGAACCAGCCAAGCCGCGTGAAGGATGACGGCCCTATGGGTTGTAAACTTCTTTTATACGGGAAGAAACCTCCGACTTGTCGGAGACTGACGGTACCGTACGAATAAGCATCGGCTAACTCCGTGCCAGCAGCCGCGGTAATACGGAGGATGCAAGCGTTATCCGGATTTATTAGGTATAAAGGGTGCGTAGGCGGACCTGTTAGTCAGTGGTGAAATACTATGGCTTAACTATAGAACTGCCATTGATACTGCAGGTCTTGAGTACAATTGAGGTAGGCGGAATGTGTGGTGTAGCGGTGAAATGCTTAGATATCACACAGAACACCGATTGCGAAGGCAGCTTACTAAACTGTAACTGACGCTGATGCACGAAAGCATGGGGAGCAAACAGGATTAGATACCCTGGTAGTCCATGCCGTAAACGATGATCACTCGCTGTATGTCCATTAGGATATGTGGCTGAGCTAACGCATTAAGTGATCCACCTGGGGAGTACGGCGGCAACGCTGAAACTCAAAGGAATTGACGGGGGCCCGCACAAGCGGAGGAACATGTGGTTTAATTCGATGATACGCGAGGAACCTTACCTGGGTTTAAATGTAGGACGAAAGTCACGTGAAAGCGAGACCTTCCTTCGGGACGGACTACAAGGTGCTGCATGGTTGTCGTCAGCTCGTGCCGTGAGGTGTCGGGTTAAGTCCCATAACGAGCGCAACCCTCATCGTTAGTTACCAGCGGGTAATGCCGGGGACTCTAACGAGACTGCCACCGTAAGGTGAGAGGAAGGTGGGGATGACGTCAAATCAGCACGGCCCTTATATCCAGGGCTACACACGTGTTACAATGGCCAGTACAAAGGGCAGCTACTTGGTGACAAGATGCTAATCTCAAAAACTGGTCTCAGTTCGGATCGAAGTCTGCAACTCGACTTCGTGAAGTTGGATTCGCTAGTAATCGCGCATCAGCAATGGCGCGGTGAATACGTTCCCGGGCCTTGTACACACCGCCCGTCAAGCCATGGAAGCCGGGAGTACCTAAAGTCTGTAACCGAAAGGAGCGGCCTAGGGTAAAACTGGTGACTGGGGCTAAGTCGTAACAAGGTAGCCGTACCGGAAGGTGCGGCTGGAACACCTCCTTTCTAGAGAGAGATTTATCAACCCCTTAGGGGGTATATCTTTACCTGTCCTTTACTCTTCATTTTTTATATAACCCAGAGCATAAGAGCTACGAGCTCTTTAATCAGTCCCGTAGCTCAGTTGGTTAGAGCACTACACTGATAATGTAGGGGTCCGCAGTTCAAATCTGCGCGGGACTACAGAATTATTGGGGGATTAGCTCAGCTGGCTAGAGCATCTGCCTTGCACGCAGAGGGTCAACGGTTCGAATCCGTTATTCTCCACGGAGTGTTTTTTGAAGATAGCTTTGGGTGTTGGTTACTATGGTAGTGAATCTGGTTCGAATCCGGATGTAACCACGTTTTCGGGAAACCGAAAAAAGTTCTTTGACATATTGTAAGAAAATTCTAATTTAAGTTAATAACTGAGATTACTCAGTGCCAAGAAAGTAAGTAAGAGCGTATGGTGGATGCCTTGGCTCTCAGAGGCGAAGAAGGACGTGATAAGCTGCGAAAAGTCACGGGGAGTTGCAAATAAGCTGTGATCCGTGAATGTCCGAATGGGGCAACCCAGTACCGTGCGAACGGTATTATCCCGAAAGGGAAGCTAACCCAGGGAACTGAAACATCTAAGTACCTGGAGGAAAATAAAACAATAGTGATTCCCCAAGTAGAGGCGATCGAACGGGGAAGAGCCTAAACCACTACAGTTTCGGCTGTGGTGGGGTTGTAGGACTGCTATCCGGAATCAATCTTCAAGTGGAACCATCTGGAAAGTTGGACCATAGAGGGTGATAGTCCTGTACACGTACAAAGACTGATTCCATGCAGTATCCTAAGTAGGGCGGGACACGTGAAACCCTGTCTGAATCTACCAGGACCATCTGGTAAGGCTAAATACTCCTGAGAGACCGATAGTGAACTAGTACCGTGAGGGAAAGGTGAAAAGAACCTCGAACAGAGGAGTGAAATAGTACCTGAAATCATGCGCTTACAAACGGTCGAAGTCCTGATTTATCGGGATGACGGCGTGCCTTTTGCATAATGAGCCTACGAGTTACCGTTACTAGCAAGGTTAAGTATTTCAGATACGGAGCCGAAGCGAAAGCAAGTCTTAATAGGGCGTCTAGTTAGTAGCGGTAGACGCGAAACTTTTGTGATCTACCCATGGTCAGGTTGAAGTTCCGGTAACACGGAATGGAGGACCGAACTAATAAACGTTGAAAAGTTTTTGGATGAACTGTGGGTAGGGGTGAAAGGCCAATCAAACTGAGAAATAGCTCGTACTCCCCGAAATGCATTTAGGTGCAGCCTCGTGGTTTAGTCTCATAGAGGTAGAGCTACTGATAGGGCTAGAGGGCTTCACCGCCTATCAAACCCTGACAAACTCCGAATGCTATGAGATATACACGGGAGTGAGGCGTTGGGTGCTAAGGTCCAGCGCCGAGAGGGAAAGAACCCAGACCATCAGCTAAGGTCCCCAAATGTATGCTAAGTTGTGGACTGAACGAGGTGCGGTTGCATTGACAGCTAGGATGTTGGCTTGGAAGCAGCCATTCATTTAAAGAGTGCGTAACAGCTCACTAGTCGAGCGACTGTGCATGGATAATAATCGGGCATTAAGCATGCTACCGAAGCTATGGACTTCAATTTATTGAAGTGGTAGGGGAGCATTCCAGTCTGCGTCGAAGGTGGATCGTAAGGTCTGCTGGAGCGTCTGGAAAAGCAAATGTAGGCATAAGTAACGATAATGCAGGTGGGAAACCTGCACGCCAATAGACTAAGGATTCCTGATCAACGCTAATCGTATCAGGGTTAGTCGGGTCCTAAGGCGAACCCGAGAGGGGTAGTCGATGGATAACGGGTTAATATTCCCGTACTTACATATACTGCGATGGGATGACGGAGTCGCGTAAGGTCCGCGTACTGACGGAATAGTACGTTAAAGGGTGTAAGCTGTGAGACTGGTAGGCAAATCCGCCGGTTGAGCTCAAACCCGACAGTACCATGAGCCTTCGGGCAAGTGGATAGTGACCCTAAGCATACTTCCTAGAAAACTCTCTAAGCTTCAGGTATATGTAACCCGTACCGCAAACCGACACAGGTAGTCAAGTAGAGTATACTAAGGCGCTCGAGTGATCCGTGGCTAAGGAACTAGGCAAATTTGACCTGTAACTTCGGGAGAAAGGTCGCCTCCAAGCAATTGGAGGTCGCAGTGAATCGGTCCAGGCGACTGTTTAGCAAAAACACAGGGCTATGCAAAATCGAAAGATGAAATATATGGCCTGACACCTGCCCGGTGCTGGAAGGTTAAGAGGGGATGTCATGGCGCAAGCCGGCAGCATTGAATCGAAGCCCCAGTAAACGGCGGCCGTAACTATAACGGTCCTAAGGTAGCGAAATTCCTTGTCGGGTAAGTTCCGACCTGCACGAATGGTGTAACGATCTGGACGCTGTCTCAGCCACGAGCTCGGTGAAATTGTAGTTCCGGTGAAGATGCCGGGTACCCGCAACGGGACGGAAAGACCCCGTGAACCTTTACTGCAACTTAACATTGATTTTGGGTAAATGATGTGTAGGATAGGTGGGAGATTATGAAGCGGCGTCGCTAGGTGTCGTGGAATCAACCTTGAAATACCACCCTTTATTTATCTGGAATCTAATCCTGAAAGGGAGACAATGTTTGGTGGGTAGTTTGACTGGGGTGGTCGCCTCCAAAAGAGTAACGGAGGCTCCCAAAGGTGCGCTCAGCATGATTGGTAACCATGCGTAGAGTGTAATGATATAAGCGCGCTTGACTGTGAGACTGACAAGTCGATCAGGTAGGAAACTAGGGCATAGTGATCCGGTGGTTCCGTATGGAAGGGCCATCGCTCAAAGGATAAAAGGTACTCCGGGGATAACAGGCTGATCGCTCCCAAGAGCTCATATCGACGGAGCGGTTTGGCACCTCGATGTCGGCTCGTCACATCCTGGGGCTGGAGA